>Ga0169931_10003828_pt1 | contig 23714 bp, 14 predicted proteins | sample Kivu_15m_20L_FD_129675 | JGI IMG/M metagenome (GOLD analysis project Ga0169931, IMG submission 129675) | Freshwater microbial communities from Lake Kivu, Western Province, Rwanda to study Microbial Dark Matter (Phase II) - Kivu_15m_20L... | ecosystem: Environmental > Aquatic > Freshwater > Lake...
TACTGTACAACATCAGGTCCTTCGAAGATGAGGGAGAGAGATGAATTAGAGTGTATGTAACAATTCAAACAACAACCCAACCTCACTGTTGGGAAAGGATATATACTGACTACTTACTCAGTTCACTCATACATACACAAGACATATTTATACCCGTGTGTATACATATATATATATATACTCTATCGATTCAAATCAAACTCGTTTGGTGAAAAAAGTGCGAGGGATAGGAAACGATATCATGACTCTTCCAACTCATGATATCGTTTCCTTGAATAATAATGATTCATCATCATCCACGACAAGAGGTGGAATCTTGCCCGCATGCTGGAATCACAGATCAAAATCATATTCCATCTCTGTAGCGGCTACTACAACTACTGCATCGAGGAAACGAATGACCATGGCTCTGATGTATGAGTATCCTCGTCATCCTCTGTTTGTACTGTATGCAGTGTTACTCTTGCAACAGCAATTCCATCCTCACACGACTCCAACTGCATCTTCATCATCATCTCCGTGGTTCATTCGTACCGTGTCTGCATGGTCCATGTCGTCTAGCTCTCATCCTCGATCGATTCGACAATGGAGAGAACATCCATCATCATCATCATCACTCGTGCTCTATTCATGTTCCTCCCAAAAGGATTCTCATGCCCAGCAGTCAGACTCCTCGGATTCGTACTCTTGTATGATTCGTCGTGATTCTTACAACACAAAGCATGTTCCCTTCATATCTCGTAGTAATAAAGCTGCTTCTGCTTCTACTGCTGCTACTGTTATATCCAAACCACACACAGCAACACAAACCAAGTGTTTATCTTATAGGAAGAAGAATCATTCATCATTCAATCATCAACAACATACTCAGTCATCCTGGATGATTCTTACAACAGTATCACGCACCATCACTACATCACTTCTTGTACTCCTTGTAACGTTTCTTTCACCCATGATGGAACTATCATCTCTTTCTACACAATACACCAACTCATGGACGACGACTCGTTTCCACTCTACATTACACATGTCGTCTTCATTTACCTCATCCTCCTCAAGAGCATGGGCAGAAGATGAATTATTATACAAGTATCAAAAGAAAGGGTTCGATCCAACCTTGGTAGATCAAACGTGTCTCGTACAACATTGCAATCAACCCATTCAAACCTGTTTAGTACAAGATACCAACTGTCGTAAAGGACTTGTATGTACAGCCAAATGTCTAGGAGATAATGCATGTATTACAGGATGTATGGCAAGATATGGAAATGAACATTTAGATGAATTTTTAAAATGTACCATTGAAGATCATGATTGTATACAAATTGCTATAATACCAGGCAAACAAGATACCTATGAGGAAGCACCTCTTGCACCGATACCTACTATTTCTAAACTAGATTTATCTAGTTTGGAAGGATCTTGGTATAAAATTATAGGATTCAATCCTAATTATGATTGTTATCCATGTCAACGAAATACCTTTACCTCGTTGAATAGTAAAAGGAGGAGTACTGATGATGGGAGGAGTCGTAGTATACCATCTGTATGGAACAATCATCCACAAGATGATGATAATGATAAACCAAAGCTACAAGTACAAGTTGAATTTTCCATGCCAAGAATGATAGCCGATGACAATGATAGAACAGTTATACCTATATCTTTCAATCCAAACGAAAGTAGTATTTTAGAAATGACGAAAGAATCGATACTTATGTATCCAAGAAATACTCAACAAACTACAATGTCATCTTCATCTTGGATAAAGAATCAAGAAGAATTAAAAGAAGAACAACAACCCATGTCTATTGGATTGAATGAATATAAAACACAAGAGATTATGATTTTTGATACTCCAGAAGAACAAGATCCATCATCCTTTGTAACTTCGTGGTTTCAGGGAGATAACAATCATATTTTGACATTGGGTAAAGGTACTACTCATCCAAAAGAAGAAGTATCCTATAGACGTACTGCACATTCCCAAGGTGAAATGTTTGGTTTAAGTACGTCGGTTTTTTTTTTTTTTCATGTACAATCCCTTTTATCTTACTACATTTGTAATACCATACCCATTCTCATCATTTCGTTTTTTTGTTTTTTTTTCGGGTAACATGTATATGTGTATATACATAAAGAATTCTGGGAAAATTGGTATATTATAGGTGAAAATGATCCTGGTATGCAAGAATTTAAATTTGTATACTATAATGGGAAGACACGACAAAATACCTATCAGGGGGCTTTTGTTTATAGTCGAAGTAAAAGTTTAAATGCAGATGCCTTACGAAAGGTATATCAAATAGCCACCGATGCAGGGATGAATCCTAATCAATTTTGTAAAATACAAAATGGATGTTTTCAAGATGACGAGGACGTGTATACTACTACCAAGAGAGGTACAAGGATGATCGATTTCTTAGGATCTCCATCCAATCCTTTTCGAGGGATCTTAGCAAGTACCAAGGTATCACAACTTTTAGGTGTGGAACCTGTAGCAGCAGAGGGTGTTATGAAAAGTAATCCGCCACTAGAATACAATATGAATACATTAGGAAGGCAGATTGAGGATCGTACTGAAGGTAATTTGGAAAAGAGATACAACATGCCACAACAAATCATGTCGACGGCTCAAGTATGGTATACAGAACTAGGAGATTATTTGGAAAATCCTCATCGACATTTTGATATCATGGATTCATTACGAGTTCCTATGAAATGGCCAGATGATGTTGATCTGAAATAAAAACAAACTTCTTCATAAAAAGAAAATAACAATTGTTTCTCTTGTTGAATGATGTACTCCACATATATTGTTGTTTCGTTCATTATTAAGCTCGACTTGTATTGTACATCTATCTATATATTACACGTTTGGTTCGACGATACAACAAGATAACATATAGCCGCAGGCATAAATCATGAAATCATAATTCAAGGTCATGATTCAACATGAACGTACGAAAACAAATTAGTATCTAATGTAATATTGTCTCGGGTAGCGACTGAATGATCAATCGAAAAGTCATATATGTAGAGTTAATAAACTATCTGTTAGTTATCGTTGGCTCAGCCTTGTGGCAACTGAACGATGTTACCAAGAACTAAAATATATATACAAAAATCCTATCGACTTTCGACACAGTGGCATAGTAGAATCATTAAGTGTTCCTTTGAAGTGGCAAGGCGAATAATTAAATAAGGACTCTATACAGTAAAACGTAACTAGATCTGAAAAATCAAGTATTCATATAATATAAATAAAAGTAAAATCCTAATTTAAAAACAAATATTAACCAACAAAGACACAGCGTTCGGTCATGACATAGTTTGATAGGAACACATTAGACCTTTTTAGTTTTCTTTACGTTGGGCTTCACAGTGGGTTTTGGAAGACATGCTGGATATGGCTTAGCAGCGAACTTTCCTGGAGTTTCGTAAAAGACACTTAATCCTGGATAACCATAGTAATCTGTTTCATTAGACACCTTGGAGATGTCCCAGCACAAAGTCTGGTTGAATGATGATGCATAAAAGAACATTTCGCCCATATTTGTTACTTGACTCGTGTTCCATTTGGACAAATCACTGTTGAATCGGAATGCATTATAAAACATAAGACTAGTGTCGACAACATTGCTGGTATCCCATTTTGACAGGTCAGTATTGAACGAGGTAGCGTTGTAAAACATGAAACTCATGTATTCAACACTACTTGTATTCCAAAAAGCCAAATTCCCATTGAAAGAACTAGCTTTGCAGAACATACAGTGCATGTTCACGACATTATTGGTTTTCCAAGCCGACAAATCCCCATTGAAAGAACTAGCTTTGTTGAACATCATGAACATGGATGAGACATTTTGGGTGTTCCATTTGGATAAGTTACCATTGAAGCGTTCATTAGAATAAAACATACTCTCCATGGTAACAACAGAACTTGTATCCCATTGGGATATATCTCCATTGAAGGCTCTGATGACATCACTACTACCGAGCGACAATCCACCTAGATCATTACCACCAAAGAACGTCGCATCCATTTCAGTTACTTTGCTAGTATCCCATTTCGACAAATCTCCATTAAAAGCGGACGTATCAAACGAACCAGTTAAACTCATAACTCTGCTAGTATTCCATTTCGAAACATCACCGTTGAAAAGAGTCCCACAAAATGTGAATCGTAAAGTGGTAACTTTACTGGTATTCCATGTAGATACATCACCATTGAATGAATTTGCATATTGAAACGTTCCTCGCATTGTTTCAACTTTGGCTGTGTTCCATCCAGACAAATCACCACCAACGAAGGATCGTGCTTCCAAGAACATTCTTCGTAGGGAAGTGACATGACTAACATCCCAACGTGATAAGTCACCATTGAAAGCTGATTGAAAAAAAGTATACTCCATGCTTGTAACTCGACTAGGTGTTCCAAGATGACAAATCACCATTGAAGGCTACTGTACCTTCGAATGTCCAAGAGAGATCTGTTACTTGGCTGATGTCCCAGCCTGACAAGTCTCCGTTAAATGAAAAGGCATTGACAAACATCGAATTCATCGATGTTACTTTACTCGTATCCCATTTGGATATATCATCGTTAAAAGATATTGCCCAATCATCTTCAGTTGCATACGGATTGAACGACGAGAACACATGGTCCATATTCGTCACTCGGGAGATATCCCAAGTCGAGATATGTCCATAATGAGCTAATGCAGCGGCATGATCCGTAACCCATTTGTATGCCGCAAACTGAACGTAGTCATCCGTAGGGCTATATTTGATGAACAATAATAGCCATTCATTTAAGGTTCCCCTGTAGCCGCTGTATGTGTCCAAGACTTCCAACGTCCACTTGTTTCCACTGATATCACCATGAAATACATCCAAAGAGTCAGTTGGTTGTAATGTAGTTGGATAAGTACCAATCAGTTCTCGAATTCGAGGTTCATCAGGAGCGTTTAAAAAGAGAATTGCGGAGGTCTTTTTCTTTGTCACACCATTCGTATGTACAAGTGTTACGATAAGGTCATTGCGCCATTCGTGCGTGATATTCACATAAACTTCCACCGAATGGATCACTAAATCAGAATCCAAGGTACTACTATCTCTCGTAGGGACTAAATTATCATATGCCGAATCAAATATGAGGCGATTAACGTTGTGACATTCTTTGACGGTAATAAAACGATCTGTTGTCGTAGGCTGAATTGTGGGAGTCAACGTCCTGGGTGATGCAAGAGGTGCTACACTTGGTTTCGACAATGCTTGTTTACTATTCTTCTTTCCCTTTCCGACCTGATTTTGCTTGGATTGAAAACCTCTCTTAAAAGGCACATCATCCTCGTCTTCATCAAACGGTGATGATTTCAAGTGGCGGTAATGATTGACATGTCGACGGGGGCCATGGGCTTGAGATTTCTTGTTTCCTTCGCCTATTGGAAGCTGTTTGGCCAAGACACAATTCATCGGACCACAGCAGAAAGTGATCATCAACGCCATAAATGCACTGGGTATGAAACGACGATATAACGACATCACCATGCTCTTCTTGCTTTGGGTGTTCATATTGTTGTTGCTGATAGTAGTCACACGAGAGACAATGGACGCGGTGGTCGTACTTATGGTATCTGCAATTACAGGAGAGGATAAAATCTGATTCATCTCTTTCTTCATTTGCTTGTTACGTAAAGCAAGTCGCTTGGAAAGAAATGGTGCACGACGGATAACAGATCCACCTGGACCGAGACGAAACCCTGGATAGGATACCTCGGTAGACTCACAAACCATTTGAAAGTACTTGAACAAGGGTTCCAACGCTTGAACTGTCTTGGTACTGATTTCCTTGTTGCTTGATAAGGACGTCATGGCTACAGAGACTAGAGAGTGATGGACCGTAGGGGGAACTAGTTAAGAAATCGCTATTAAACCAACACAAAGGGGGATGAGACGACAGGTGGACTTGTCCAAAAGGAAGAAATGCAATGAGGTGGTTTTGAACTATTACAAACGTCGGCATCTTACCTTATTGATGGTCACTTGAAAACAGGTGATATATATATATATCACAGAGGAGAGACAGAGACAAGTTGGTGTTTCAAATTGAGCCTCAGCCTCTTTTATGATAGATTCGAAACAAGCATGCATGGTGGGCACTCTCGTGATGATGTGGTGCTCACCTGATCGTACACCATTGTACCGAATTTACCGTATGTAGAGGTAAAATATTTCATTCAGTCGTCCTACGCACAAGAAAGGAGTGAGTGGAAAGTCTAAAAGTAATCGAAGTCTATTTTGGATACTTGACTTTCGTTTTGTATATCAATTTACCAAAGACACGGAAGTGGGATATCATAGATTGTTGATAATTCAAGTAAAAAAGCTCGTATTGAAATATACCACAACGGATTTGGTCGTACCCGAAACAAACACCAGCCAAGTCCCTGTATGGTCGTACGGAGTTCACCACCTACAGAACTGTATGTACAATCTCTTGTACAAAAGTACATACAAAAATTCAAATCAAAAGTACGTAAGTAAGTACACACATACATACATGGACAACATCACCTGAAAAAAAAACAAGCTGGGTCGTGCTGTATACCTTCTGTCCTTTATCCTACATTCGGCCTACTGTACATACACATACGGTTGGGATTTGGGATAATGACGCACTGGATGACGTGCACCCACAAGCATCCGTCATCTCTTTTCTACGGTGTCTACAGTATGTAACTGCAGGACTGCAGGCTGCAGGCCCTATTCGTACATAGGACTACTGTAGAAATACATGGCCCGTAAATCATCCGTTTCGTTACGTACGTACTATTCCAATAAAGAACGAATCATCGGCATTCCCTCCTCGATCGATCTGGCTTGTTCTTTTACACAGTATCTACTATCTACAGTACGTGAAAGGAATAAAAGACCAAGACAGTAAACATCCCAAGATGATTTAACACGATGACGGCGACGGTGACGACGATACAAGAACCACGAAAAGAAAAATGAATGAAGAAAAACAGACGGGGGTTGAAACGGAATCGCAAGCACGACAATCACAACAAAAAGTAGATAGAAATACACGGTTCCATGGGAGGAGTATGACAATCGATGAAGAATGGATTTGGAGACATTCGTTCCTACCATCAATCCCAATGAATATAAATCCTACCATGATCGTTCCCCCCAGTTTGATTGCGGGATATGTGGCTGGTATTTGTGGTACAATGATTGGTCATCCTTTCGATTCTATCAAGGTTCTTTTGCAAACACGTTGGAGTTATCCTACATCTTCAGTAACAACAGTAGCAGCAGTTTCCACGGGCAGCGTAACCCCTATGATACACACGAATACGGTCAAAAGTCTGAATATCCATAACACCATCAACACGAATAATAATACTCCTCCATCACTCCTTCCTGTGTTACGTCGTAGTATCACCTTGAGCAGTAGCACTCCTGCTGCTGCATCCTTACTCTCCTCATCGCCATCTTTCACTATCCGATCCCTATATGCGGGGATATCGGGTCCATTACTTACAGTAGGTTTGATTCAATGTATTAATTTTTCAATTTATGATACCTGTAGACAATATCTATACTATAATTTTACTCCCTACACCATGTCCACATCCACACCCAATCTTCATCACAAGAAGACCAGTTACTTATATCATGATTCGATACAAAATGTAGGTATATCCTCCTTTATTTCCGGTGGAATTGTAAGTATCATTACAAGTCCTTTAGCTATTATTAAAACCAAACAACAAATTATGTCTTGGAATTTTAAACAAGCATGGAAAGATACTATGAAGGGAATGGAATGGAAGAAACAATCAAAAACAACGAAAAGATATACTACAATATATTCTTCCTTCTTTATAGGATTTACACCACATTTTATATGTGAATCAATTGGTCGAAGTATATATCTTATGACCTATGAATCCTTGAAACGATTATGTATTTCATGGAATCATCCTACTGGTATACTACAACAAGAACAACAACAAGACTATTCAACAACAACAACATATATATCCTTGACACAACGAATGATTTGTGCTGCATTATCAGGTATAGCTAGTTGGTCCTTTATTTTCCCTTTAGATGTTTTACGTTCACGTATATACTATGAATCTATATCTAATAGTACGAGTCATAGTTATCATACTAAGTCTACATGGAAAATGATACAACAAATGTATCATGATAATGGTAAAAGTATATCCATCTTCTTTCGTGGATATGTTGTTACTATCTTACGTGCAGGACCTGTAGCTGCTGTTGTTTTACCTGTCTATGATCAAACTTTGGATTGGTTAACCTAAAATTTTTTGTTGTATAATAATATCATCTTTACTTCTTCTTTAAGATTTATATTTCCTTGTATATAGTAAAGTAGAGTGTATATAAACTTGATTTCATATATATACAAGGGTAAAGTGATATTTATATTTTTTTAAAATAATCGTCATGTATGAATGTATAATATATTTTTTATCCGAAACGAGATAAGAAACAAAAGGATACTACTATATGTATATCTATCGACTACGCTGGTAGTGCATAAAACATTACAACAAATGTGTCGTCGACGTAACGTAATTATCATGCCCAGCAATTTTTTTGTTGCTCGGAAGATGCGGAGAATCCATTTCATCCATGACCAACGTACGTACCTATTAATAGAGACGTTGAGTATACACAGTGACTCATGACTCATGTCTCCAAGGGGTTTTTACAGAGTCATTTACTAGTAGTGGTCATCGGAAATCGGGTTCTCGAACTTCGACGAGGCAATCAATCATCGGCGCTGATGCAAAGAATGACGTGAATCATTCAAGATACATCATTTACCTGTACATACAGTGTGTACACAAAACGTAGGTACATGATACACGGTAAGGAATAGATTCTGTACGGGTTACTGTACGTACACGTCCATCGATCGCACAAAAGCACATCAACACCAAGTACACAGTGCAGTTACGGTAACGTTCAAATACATATACCTATATTCCTTTCTTTTGATGATTTAAAAAGAAAACAAGCAACAAAATTCTTGGTAAGTAGTTATAATACCCTGGTGGCAAACTCAAGTAAAGAATTCGTTGACCCCTTATCCTGCCATATCCCAACAAATAATATACAGAGGAAAATAAAACTCACTCGAGAGAATTAAAAAACCGTTTATTTACTTCAGCAATATGAAGATGATTTCACGAGGAAATCCTATCCATGTCATATTCCTTCTTCTGTTTACAGCTGCTTTCTTGGTGGTGGTGACGTATCCTGCAGCCGATTCTTCTGTTACACCTTTACATTTGGATACAATCCATATTAATCAACCAAAGGTTTCAGATTTGAATGAGCCAGATGACCCATCAATCTCTACCTTTATTCCTCCTTCTCCTCAGGATGGCATGTCCATGATAACAACAAGTTCTTCCGTTCCCAGTGATACCTATGATGAATCGTATCATGAACGTTATCATCATTATGATGCTTATCCAGATCAAATGTCTCATCAAAATCGTACAGCACCAAGAGCTTTGTCTTATTCGGATCGTCGTCGAAGACTTTCTATTTTATCGGCTCTTATTGGGACATTTTATCCATTATCATGCAATACCAATCTATCTTTACTCGATTGCAGTATTAACAAGACTTCCATGTTGACATTATCTGGGACGGATCCTTTGATTGTACCCTGTGGTACCTGTTACACGTTTGATTTAGGATCCAACGTGACTCTTCCTACAGGTCTTCGAGTTATGGGTAAACTTGTTTTTCCAACCAATTATTACACCAATATCTTTACACCCTCCGTAGTCGTACAAGGAGAAATGGTCATGCGATCCAATGCATCTAGAATTTCGCCGGATAATCAAAGTGTTCGTATTGTCTTGATTGGAACCAATGATACCTTCTTCAATACTTCTACCTCAGAACCCAACATCTTGGCATGTAATAATTCCTTGTGTAATTTGGGCAAGAAACCCTTTGTTGTAGCTGGAGGTAAGTAAATAAATGATAAGCAACGTTTTTTTTTAATCTCAAGTATTATCTAATAAATGGTATATTCATTGATTTTCCTTTGGATAGGAAAATTAGATGTGCAAGCATTTCCAACTTCTTGTAAAAGCTGGACCAAGATTAAGGATACAGTTCTCCAGAGACCTCCTATAAAAAACGCATCACTATTCAAGAGCACTGTTTATTCTCCAGCGTCATGTTCTATGAATCCTGGTAGTCTTGTTCTTATTGAAGATTCATTTGCAACATATTCGGCGAACTGGACTGGACGTGAAGGTGGATATGTATTCCACAATCCAATCAATGGAACCATAACCATTGCAAATAGAAAACTAACGTGGCAAGGACCACATATTGATCTCACAAGACTCGTGTCTTCTTCGTGTGTAATACCTAATCAAGATTATCTTTTGACGGCCCGAGTACGGATTGATAAGGCGGATGGCTCCAGTAATGGATCTCCAACTCCTTGTGCAGTAAATGGAACGTTCTGTCCTAAATTAACCAATCGCATTGGGCGATTGCCCTCCGGTGATTGGTATCGAGGAAAGTATACCCTTCTGTCAAAGTACGCTGGAAGTTATGGGCAATTTGTTGATTTCACTGGTACCATTCAATGGACTGCGGATGAGGTGGATCCCAACAATAATGCCTATTGGACTTTGTATATTGAAGGACCTGAACCTGGGGCCATGATCACAATGGATTCCTTTAGCCTTGCTCTACCATCCCCAGCATCATATTTGAATTCATCGGATGTTTGCCAAGAGCTTTTGCCTAATGGAAATGCTGAAGGAAATGGATTCAGCCCGTACCCTTATTATCCTTCCCGCTCGGATGAAATGATTCGAGTAGTGAATGAAAATGGCAATAATTTTTTTCGGCTAACCAATCGTAAATACTACTACTCCTCGATGACTTATAATATCGAAACTCGCTGCTTAGATTTAGGGGTTACCTACTTTGCCAGCGCTAAGATTCGTATCCAATCCGACTTTCCACAAGCGTATAACATTCATCTGAAAATGCAAAAAGCAGATGGCAGTTGGATTGACCGTACGATTGTTCAATGTCCAGCGCAAAGCCGGTTTAATGGTTGGGTTACCTGCAGTGGTGAATTCACTGTGGATACTGATTTAAGTCAAGCATTGAGCGCAAGCTGGAGGCTTCATCTAACAAATACTAGGGACGGGATTTATTCTATTGACTATGATGACTTGAGTATCCGATTTTTGCGAGGCTACGTTGATAAAATCGTTGTCGATAGCGTCGATACAAGCTGCTGGGGGGCTGGTTCTGATGTACATGTGACTTCTTCAACATTTTACAATGGTGATGGAACACCTATTGTTCCAAATGGCTATATGGGGAAAGTAATTCAAGTTACTGATGCAGGATATGGATCACAATTTCTACATATCAGTCCTCCTCCTACATTACCAATATTAAGCGACGTAAATAGTTCACTCTATGCCGCCGAGATAGCCCTTTTATCGCGGAACGTGATTGTTGAAGGCTTCATGGATGAGGCCACAGGTAAAGGAGGGTATTTTCAAGTTCTTCATACTCCGAATGTAACACAAACAATTCAAGGTGTCCGCTTTGTAAACATGGGAAGATCCGGCGAGTACGATCGTTTTGTAAGTATATAATATATATTTGATGTAGATGGTCTTTGATTTATATGAAAGAATACTCATTTTTGCGCCTTCTTGTTTACAGACTCTGCATATATTGTATTCGGGCTCCATCCCGGGTACGAGTATCGCGAAGAATGCCATTATTGGCTCAAACCATCGTGGAATAGTCATAGAGGGCTCCTCGAACATATCCATTTACGACAATATCGCGGTTACAGTATCTGGTCACGCCTTTTACGTGGGCGATCAATCGCATAACAATTTCTTTGAGCGTAACCTTGGTTCACAGACGAAAACCATAAGCAAATACATTACATTATATGATGAGAATGACTACGATGCAGCAGCATTTTTCAGCCGCTGCCCTCCCAATAACTTTGTATCGAATGTTGCCTCTGGAAACATGGAGCACGGATTTTACTTTACCAACTGGTACACTCGCTCTGAGGTAAATATAATCCTTTGTTTTCCTTATCGTTCTTTTATTGTACTCCGATATGCTCAACCTACTGGAATCTCTCTAGTCTCTGGATGTGTTGGGATATGCTTACAAATTAACCATGGGTCTGTTCAAAAATAACGTTGCTCATTCAAACCAATACCATGGATTTGCTCTATACACCTACGCTCAATCTGGAAACATAACCTTAGAATCAACGTTTTCCTTTAAGAATCGTGATCGCGGCTTTATCTTATGGGACAGCAATCGTGCAACCCTAACAGGGGGTATAATAGCCGACAATCGATGTGGATTAGAGGCTAGAAAGTCGGACAATTTGACTATATCGAATTTAGAGTTGCGTGGTTATTCAAAATCCTCTAGAGTTCTCACGCAGCCTCCCTACTTTTGGAAACTTTGCCCTTCAACTTCTTCGGTATCTGGCTACAGGCTTAACGCATTTATCAATGACTCATCTGAGACTGTCGGAGTAACAACAAAAAACGTGGTTTTTGCTGATTTTGACACCAGTCCTGACTGTCCAAAGAGTGTCGCAATCGAGCTAAACAACGTTGATATCAGTAATGAGCCCTCTGACTATCTTTCCTCTTTTCAGAATATCTCTATACAAGACTCCCGGAATTATTTTATTAATGCATGCCCAGCGCAAGCAGTTGGAATCAATGATATTGCGTTGACAGATAAAGATGGTAGCATATTCAAGCTATCGAACGCCTCGAGTCCCTACTCCATTGTCAGTAACGTGGATTCACTCAAAACATTTGCTAATAATTCGTGCTCAGTCTATCCTGATATGTGCGTCGCTGTCTGTGGTTCAACTTGCTTACGGGCTGTAGAATTTACAACTGAACAAACTGGCACACGCAACTGGGCCCTTCAAATTATCAAAAATAGCGATGCCGGTGTTTCAGATATTGCTTCGGATAATCAAATCGTTGTTGGTAGTAATTATCTGTACGATGGAAATACGTCTAGTGCAATTGATTCTATGCAACATGAATTGAGTTACAGAAAGTTTAGCGTGAAATTACCGTATGGATCATTCCGAGCTCAATTTCTTGATGACACTGGGATTGTGTCATGGCCGCGTTTCGTCTTACAGCTTTGGCAACCTACACCTGACTGTAGTAATTATGCGATACCCGCAAATGTAAAGCTCCTAGAGCCTCCCGTCGATGATTGCTTTAATTTGATATCGAATGGTAGTTTTGAAAATGGGACGACCTATCCATGGCATCATCGTGATTTTGGATATCTTCGTTTACTGCCAGGAGAAGGTTTGAATGGATCTACTGCCCTTGTATCTAAACGCTCATGGGTATTCGACGGAGTTGGAATGAACTTTGATACACGATGCCTTCGTGCCTACAGTGAACGCTATTATGAGATCAAGGCATGGATTCGGTTGTCATTAAATGGGGTTTATATACCGTGTGATCCAAATAGTAACTTGGAGAAAGATAAATGTCCCTCGGCAACTTTCAAGATTGTGAAGTTTGTGAACCAAACAACTAAGCAATCTCTTTCCACGAGTTACTTACAGAACAAGGCGAAACCCCTTATTCCTTACAAAAATGATAGATATAACTTGCTTCATGGCATTTTCAAAATTGATGGCATTTTATCATCGGCAGAACGTGTCTATTTTTATCTAGAAAATTTTAATCGATCCTTTGACCTAATAGTCGATGATGTTTCAATATCATCGTTCGATGTTGACAGTCGATGCAACGCGGATCTCATACGAAATGGTAATTTTTCTTTCGGCTCAAATATTTATTGGGGATCATGGGGCAACGCTTCATTCCAATTGTTGAATGGTTCAGACTTTACTAGCGGGTATGCAGTTATGTCTTACGATCGATCTTCTAATGACTGGGGTTTGTCCCAAAACCTCTATTGTACCAATCTTAATCCGGGCGATCGGTTTGCAGCGTTCGTTCGATATAAGTTGATCACAAATACTAGCTTAACCTTTCAATGCAATAGAACGTCGAACAATCTTTTGGATAGTTGCATGCAGATTCGCTTGTATACTTCCAAGAATAGTACCGTCACTAAGCCATTGGTCGGTGAAACGGCTGCAACAGCGAATTTGAGTGGCTGGAACTTTGCTACTGGAATATATACCGTTGAGTCTAATGCAATGAAGGCTGATTCAAACACACTTTACTTTACCTCAGTAAATCCGTCACTGAGTATAATATACGACACTGTGAGCTTTACAAAAATCCCATTATCGTGCCGAAATCTTGTCATGAACCCTTCATTCGATGAGGGCCGCACTTCGTTTTACTATCCTGACGATCGAGCGAATATGAAAATAAGTGTTCAAACTCCTGGCTTCGGAGGCTCAGGCTACGCGACTCTTTTGTATGATCGTTCTACCAGTGATCGATCGTTGGTTCAAAACTTAGATAGCCGATGCTTCAGTTCCACTTTGGCGTATACCATAACGGGAAAGTTCAAGCTCTTCAACAATACCAATTATTTACCCGTTAGTTGCGATACAAATGCACGCACTGGAAACAGTAATCAATGCCCCAGTATACGCTGTAAGTTCGTATGACCATGCCTTGTTACTCATTATTTGCTGACTAATTTAAAACACTACAATGCATCGCTGAACATAATGTTTGCTCATGTATTCGATCTAATATTGATTAGTGCAAGGTTCGAATTGCGTCAATGGTACCAGTGTCACCCTTACATTCTGGTCTTTATGGCAATGGAATTCTAATGATTTTAATAATTTTACAGCCGACATGACTTTATCGCCCCCTTTCTCTACATGCAAGAATATACAGCTGTACTTGGGACGTGGAGTGGATTCCAGAGTTGCTGTATTGATTGATGACATTCAAATTACGGCTAAATCAACGTCCCTTCCTACGCCATCTCCTTCATTATCACCATTTTCCGCTCAAGTGTTGCAACCGACCAAATCTCCTACTATTCGAAAGACTTTGGCACCGACAACGACTGCAATAAACTGCCCACCGATAGCGAACTCGGTTTTGTCTCTATCTTCGCAAACGGTTATGGTTCAGTTTGCCTCCACAGGTATGCTGTGCACATTGGTCAAAGTCACCGCTAATGCAAACAGCAGTGATATAATAGCCATAGTTCCGCTTGCTCGCTCGTACGATGGATTTATGTGGGAGCTTGCCCCTGGAGATTATTCGACATCATTTGTGTCAGCGAACATTTTCCAGTGCTATGATAAGGGTTGTCAGTTTACATTGCCCGTCAAACGTGACAATGAATGGTTTCAGCTTCGCTCATACCAATATAGTCTTCCTGAGATAGACCAGTATGCTCGGATGCTTGAACGGACATCATTTGGCGTCTCGCAGTCGGACTTAAAAGCAATATCATCAATGCCCTCCCCTGTTGCTAATATTTCATCCGATACGATATTTTTTAAGATGGCCCAATGGCTACATACGCAGATAAGCATCAATGCCACTAGCCATAGGGAGTTCTGGCGAGCTCGTGCCAATCCAAGACTATATGCACCTTCTAATGTCGGTATCCCAAATCAACCTTGTCAGATTGGAGCCAGGTATCGTCGATACGCTTTTGTAAGAAATGACTATTTTGCTGGTTCGAAAACGAGCAGTATCCGTATTTCGAGTAATACGTTTCCAATTGTAATACTGCTGAACGGTGTCCCACGCACTGTCGTGAGTAGTATCACTCTCCAGAATAACCAATACACCAACTATACCTTCAATACAACCCGTGAATATCTTTTGTGCAAAGATCCAGAAGGAAGGGTTGGAGGTCGTGTATTCGTAATGCTGGAAGATGGCACTTGTCAATTGTTTCTCAACCCTGTGGTGAATTTTACTGGTTTTGGAAATCTCCCAACATATATACTTAAAATCCCAGCTGTAACGTCAGGAAACATTAGCGCCATCGAGTCATATAATACTAATGGAGATGACCTCATACTTTTGCAAACACTTAGTGACACTCGTTGCACATCAATTCCAAATATTTTCGAGGTGAACGATCCCCCCGTGTTTGGTATTTTACCGGATGGTTCGTGGCTACAATTTGATCCAAGACTGAATCTCAAAAGTAATACAGTGACCAAACCTTTAACTGATGGTGGTGGTCAAACTACAGTACAAACAGCGAAAATGACGACATGCTCTAATGTCCCAAGAACATTTTTGAATGAAAAGCAATGCTCTATCAGTTTCGCTCCATTGGCTTGTGGTGCGGTGTCCACGTCACCCGATGTTTTCATAAAACTCGATGAGCCGACACTTCTGACTCTATACAATCTCACGGGTCGATATGTGTATGGAGTGAAGGGTCTCACGGTCGTTGATCAATTAAACAACATGATTGCACATCCATGCACTTCTGGTCTTAGATCTCGTTGGCTATTAAAGGATATGGCACTGTGTTACGCAACAGACCTTTTCAATTCAACAAATCTCACCATCAGCAACCTTTTGAGAAGAAGTGCCGATACGAATCCGTTGTTTAGAGATATTACCTTTCCTCAATCTGGAGTGTGTGATCCCTTAGACACCAATCCTGCAATTGAGATCATAGTAGATGGCAAATGTTGGTCAAGAGTTCACCCAGAATACCTCTCAGTATATGACGTGAGTTCAGCATGTTTTTACTATCATTACCTTCCTTATGTAACACTAGATTCACTCAATGACTGTATGTACTTAGATGACTTATTGGACATACAATCACACTCATCCCGGTAATCTTTACGCTGCAAGTCGCAATCACAGTCATCCAATCAAGAAGTGGGCTGAAAATGGCCAGGGAATTCTTGTATTTCCGAGCCAGCATCCCTACGGGCCGAGTTTTGATCATTCTATCACCCATTGGGATGAAAGCTATCGCAAGTTTATTTATGTCGGCCGTTTCGGGGACACACTTCGATTGGTCGATTTACCTAATGAGTTACGACAGAACGAAGTGCTGAGTTATTATGGAGCATCAAGTACAGTAAGTGGAAATGGTGTCCTTGTTTGTGGAAGTCCCGGTGAAGTTGGGAATGAACCGTTCATGGGTTCATTGTTTGAAGTGGACACGGGAATACGAAATCTACCCGATAACATGGGTACGCATCGCAAATTTGTTTGGATTACATTAATCTTGAGCTCCCCGGACCAATTTCGTCAACGAGTTGCGTGGGCCTTATCTCAGTTACTTGTCGTTGTACCAAGTGCCATAGAGGGAGCGAATGATCGGGCAGAATGGTTTGTGAATATGTACGATATTTTTGTCCGAAATGCTTTTGGTAATTACAGGGATTTACTGAGAGAGATCAGCTACAATCCACTTATGGCTGAGAATTTATCGTACCTTCGCAGTAAAAGTTCAGCATATGTCTTGGAAAACTACCGCTACGTAGCATTTGCAGATGAAAACTTCGCTCGGGAAGTAATGCAGCTATTTACTGTTGGTCTTATCAAACTCAATCTTGACGGGACACCCAAATACGATTCTCACGGAAATACGATACTATCGTATACCAACGATCACATTATGTCCTTTGCGCGGGCGTGGACTGGTTTTGATCTTCAACCTAACAGAGGCAACATAGAAAGTAATAGCAATCGTATCGACCCTATGAGGATTCAAGCTAATTGGCGAGATCGGTTTCCCAAATCTGATTTGAATGAGGGGTATATCGGAGATGGATTTCCTCTTTGTGTGGATCTTCCCCAGCGAATGTTCCTGAGAAAAGGTGCCACATATAGATTCTTAGGCTCTTCTAGTCTTCCTGAGCTCATGGACGATCCTATCCAGCTGGCAAATGACCCAACGGTGAAACGTTTAGTTCTTACGAACACATCCGCACTTAGAGCCTTGCTGTGTAACGGTGATTCAAATGGAAACTGCCGTTTTTCAATTATTGTGCCCGTTTCATCCAATCTCCCATGTGATGGAATCGAATGCTCCGTTGATACTGTGAGAGTCGTGCAAATAACGAACAACTCGTTCTATGAATACGTTCCACCGCCATGTGTCCAGCAGTCTTTTTTCTCTGGGGCTGTTAAAGTCGCAACTACAAACAGATATGATAGAGTCATTTGTGAGAACCCTAAGCTTCCGTCAGCTGGAGCTGCGTGCTGTTCTTCTGGCTCAACAACATCAACTCGAATAGGGCTATACGACGTAGAGAGGATGACCCTAGCCATTGCGAAAAATCGGTGTGTAAGCATCGGAAAAGATCTTTGTGATTACGATTCTATGAGTTACAACTCTAATCAACCATATAAAGTAACAGGGTATCACTGGACTACAGTCCCTTGTAATGTCATGGTAAAGATTAACCCATCTGGATATGTTGCCATCGTTCACGAACCTTACAACTACCTACAAAAGGTATTACATGTAAATAATGATACGGAAAATTATTTCAAGGCATATTGGCAGCAATCTAACTATCCTTTGGCATCTAATTTATGCGATGACATCTGTGATGCTTTTGGTGATTCATGTTTGTGTGGAACATCGATTACCACCGTGCCAGTTTACTTCAATATGCCCTCTTCTGTGAGTGAGGCTCTAATCAGATTACGGATCGGATCTCCAGATCCAGATTCCTTTGATGCAGGAACATTCTTTTCATTCACTGATTCAGCTACTAATATAACAGTGTACACAAAACGAAAGGGAGTCATTGAGGTTGATAGTATTTTTTCCTTTACGGATTCGATCGGTCGAAACTTTGTTTTGAAGAATGCAGCAGAATATGTTCAGATTCGCTCCAAAACTGGCTTTTACTCCGGTTTTTCATTTCGGAATGCTCCACGGTTTATGAGTTTGCTGTATTCCGAGACAACTACAAGGTATATCTATTTTATTAACTGAACACTTATTCTCTCTTTCGCATTTTTTTACATTCATCATGCCATCATTCTCACCACTGTTTTGAATTCTTTTCACCTTCTGAAGGGATGCGAGATATGAAACAGAAGCGACGTTAGACAACTACTTTTATCAAGATAATGTAGCTCCCTTCTTGTCCATTCGATTTATACAAAGGTTCGTATTATCAAACCCATCACCACGGTATGTAAACGCTGTTGCAACCGCTTTTAGAGCTGGCTTCTATAGGTTTGAAGGATTTACCTTTGGCACTGGGATCTATGGGGACCTGGCCGCAACGATGGCCGCAGTGATTCTTGACCGTGAAGCACGATCTGTGACATTGGATGCTGATCCTACATCAGGGTTTATAAGAGAACCGCTTTTGAGGGTCCTATCACTTATGAGGAGCCTTGATTTTTCCCCGACTCCAAGTCAACCGATCGTCCGATTAAACAATTTAGAAACTTCGATTGGTCAAATGGCTTACGAGTTTCCGAGCGTGTTCTCCTTTTTGTTGCCTGAATTTAAACCTTCTGGTGTAATTGGAGACAGAGGGCTTGTTTCTCCGGAGGCTGCTTTGCTTGATATGCCGAAAATTATAGGAATATTGAACGGTGCTTTCTCACTGATCAATTATGGACTGTCGGCGTGTAGGGGTGGCTTTGGACCTTCCCTAAGCTCGAGTTGCTATGAAGGTTTATATAATACTGCATCAGGAATGATGTTATTCAACATGACAGCAGACAACCCAGCCAGTAACTTCTTCGAGACTTTTGAAGGCCCTTCACTTGTTGGAGGCTTTGATAGCCGTTGGGTGGGAAGAAGCAACGGTGAATTTTTATCCAAGGCAGCACCTGATCCTCGGACAAGTACGAACTATGTCTTGAAAGTTGCATTGTCATCATATGGCGAAGTATTTAGTAGAGTGATTTCCTTAAATCAAACCTTAGGAAATTTCGTTGTCAAGTTTAGATATTTTAGTCCTGGTACGAATCGTGGAGGTGGGTGCATTGGATTATACGACACTAACTTTGGCTCTCAGAAGCTGTTTTATTGTGATTGGTCCTTTCTTGGGAATACGACATCTGCTGGTAACTGGTTGACATGTCAATATCAAATTCCAGCTACTTCGTTAAACTTTCGAATAGGTCTATTTGATGCCGGGGGATCGTCTGGAGACGCATACTTTGATGATATCCAGGTCGTCCCTGGCAACGGATCATCGTGCACAGGTATCAATCTTCAAGCGTGGACGCCACCAGGTCGTGTAGGTTATTCGACGGCTGTTGTGGATACTCTCGCTTCTTTAATGACAGCAGGACGATTATCATCAGGTCATAGGGATGTGATTCGCTCAGCTTATGATAATGCAGGCAGTGCCGACGATGGTTTGAGAGTAGCCCAGCATTTAATATTGACGACATCTGAATTTCATACTGCTAGTACGATTAAGACCACCGGCGCTGATCGGATCAACTACTCATTTCCACCGCCCTCAAATAAACCTTATCGTGCAGTTGTTTTTATCATGATGAGTGGAGGTGTTGATTCGTTTAACATGTTAACACCGTATTCATGTACGAAAGGGAAAGACTTGTATAGTGAGTATCTATACGTTCGTCAGCAGGTGGCTCTATCGAAACAGAAAATTCTTGAGATTCCTGCTAGCAACCAAGTATGCGAGTCGTTCGGAGTCCATTCGACGCTAAAGACTATTCGCCAGCTTTATCTTGACGGTGATCTTACATTCTTCGCAAACACTGGGGTACTTAACGCAGCTGTAAATAAGACCAATTATTATAAGACCCCTGTGCAGCTGTTTGCCCATAACAGTATGCAACAGGAAACGCGACGAGTGGATCCATTTAATCGACAGGCCAACACGGGTGTTTTAGGACGTATGCTGGACGTACTAGTGAAGAAGGGCAATAATGTAGGATCATTTTCTATGGATCGGAATTCCGTAACCGTATCAGGGATGCCAGGAGTCGCATCTTCGCCAATGGTTGTTTCTAGCGGAGATGGCCAAACACCATTCTACGCAAGTAGCACAGTGAGAGGATTACTACCCAAGCTACATGAACAAAATTCAGTTGATAGCGGCTATTTCTCAGAAACCTGGTCAAGCTCGCTTACACAAGCCCTCAACGGAAACGATCTCATCTCAGCGGCTTTGCTCAATGTTTCGACGAGCGTCGTCTTCCCCAACTCTTATCTAGGGCGTCAGCTGAGGACAGTTGCGCGGCTAATTTCTACGAGGAATCAACGTGGTGTTGACACCGACACATTTTACGTCGAAATAGGAGGCTTCGATACACATGGGGATGTTGAATTATACTTGGCGAATCGATTTGAGGAAGTAGACGGCGCAATGGCTGCGTTTGTCTCAGAGCTCAAGAACATGGGCGTATGGAATAATGTTACAGTTGTGCAGACATCAGATTTCGCTAGAACACTTCCACCCAATAGTGGCGACGGAACTGACCACGCTTGGGGTGGCAATTATTTTATACTAGGAGGTGATGTAAAAGGTGGACAGATCATGGGAACGTATCCAGATACTTTAACTGATGCTGGGCCTTCCGTTTTGCTGCGTGGGCGCCTAATTCCCACAACTCCATGGGATGCTGTATTCCAAGGTGTTGCGGGTTGGTTATCCATCACAGGTGACGATTTGGACTATGTCTGTCCAAATCGTAAAAATTTCCCTTCAACTTCACTCTTTACTGCGAATGATATGTTTGTTTCAGGTGTATTAGGTGCAACTACTGGTAATCTGAGTTCATCCCCTGAGTCGAGTGCGGCTACTCGAACGCCAACATCAAGGCCAGTAGTCACAAGTAATGAATCGAAATCACCTTCAAGGCTCCCCACGAGAAAGCCCACGACTAAATCTTTAGTAAGTCAAACTGCGAAGCCAACGGTGAAACGATCATTAAAACCTAGTTCTCGACCATTGGCGAATCCTACGCGTCTTCCTACTGGTAAGCCATCAAGAGCTCGTCCTACTGGTAAGCCATCTAGAGTTCCAACTCGGGTACCATCCAAGCGTCCTATTACGTCCAAGCCATCGAGAAAACCCTCAAGGAAACCAACTCTTCGACCATCATCTACTCGTACAGGAAGACCATCAAGACGTCCCTCAAGGAGACCATCATCGAAACCTACTGTGAGACGCCCCTCCAGAAAACCGAGTCGAAAGCCTTCCTCGAAACCTACTGTGAGACGCCCCTCCAGTAAACCGAGTCGAAAGCCTTCCCCTCGTCCTTCAAGCAAACCCTAAACGTGTACATTTATTGATTTTTTACTCGTAGATTTAAGATTCTATCAAATTATGCATTTATGAATAAACCTTATCGTTTGATAAATAAAAATAGCGTTCATCCATTTGTATACCACCATATATTTTTTTTTGAGATGTATTATTCACCCTCGTGTTACACACTCTCGTATGTAGTACATATTTTCTAAAATAGTAGTACTCACCCTCGGGTTCAGTAGGTCCTACTTGTATTTTGTGTGACGTGTTTTTGTTTTTGTATTTTGATTGGAAAGACAGAGTTTTGTTTAGTACTTGAGTGGCGATGTATTTTTGGGGATCGGTTTGAAAATACAGTTTTTGACAATTTTTTTGTCGATTGCATACTAAACCCTAGAGTGTGAGTCTTGGATTTTCTACGTAATGACGTGTACATTCGAAAATACAAATTTTGTACCAGAAACTTCGATCCACGTACGGGCTGCGACGTAATAGGAGGGTCTGTATTTTGAGACGATTTTACGTAAGCAATTTGTATGTGAAGAATATTGAAAATACAATGCAGTACATATACGGACGGAAAACTCTACGTATTTAGAATATTTTTATGACAATGAATGAAAAAAAGCATGGAATGAACTCATTTAGTGATGGAATCAGGAATGCTCATCCCCAACAGGTTAAGTTTCTTCGCTTGGAGAGGCTGGCGCTGTTGATAATCTACACTTGCAGCCACTGAGGAGTGTCGGGCAGCTGCCATAACTTCGGATAGTGCTAGGTCCCCATGGGCCAGTTTAGTAATACACAATCGTCTCAGCATGTGCCCGGTGAGGGGTTTCTTCAATGAAAGAATATCTCCAGCACGCTTGAAGTAGAGTTGAACAGTGTTTTCCCCAATGGCTGTAGAGGAGAATACTGGGCTTGAGGTTTCACGGATGAAAAACTGAGCTGATAGTTTGCAGTTATGGGCTTGCAGTGAAGCCTAAGTTGACCTGGGGAAAGGCAATTTCGCACGTAGTTCCAAAGGATGGTTCCGGGAGAGTCAGCATCACTAGGAATAATGGGCAACTGAAAAAGATTCGATGTATCCCTGCGATAGCTATTCGTCACACTCAGATGGCAACTCTTGTCAAGAAGATTTGATAATCCGCAAGACGAAAGATATGTACTAAAATGCAGAAGCGAACGTGGCACAGTTTTCGTCTGTTTTCGCACAGTCCAACTGCCTCGTATCGAAAGGACAGAAACTGTCAAAGTATCATTTTTTTCATAAAAAAATAGCTTGAAGATTGAAACGGTCTCTTTAGTACTGACGTAAAATTTAAAAATTCTCGTAGCCATCGGGGATGAGTACATAACTGTCACTCGCCCTCGTTTTGGTGTTTTTTGTTGTATTTTCGATTCATAAATTGTATTTTGGGATGGAGGCGTTGTATTTTCA
>Ga0169931_10003829_pt1 | contig 23705 bp, 36 predicted proteins | sample Kivu_15m_20L_FD_129675 | JGI IMG/M metagenome (GOLD analysis project Ga0169931, IMG submission 129675) | Freshwater microbial communities from Lake Kivu, Western Province, Rwanda to study Microbial Dark Matter (Phase II) - Kivu_15m_20L... | ecosystem: Environmental > Aquatic > Freshwater > Lake...
AATAAGGTTGCTGCAATGACAGAGATAATGAAAAAATGTCAGTGGAAGTAAAAAAGTATAAAACGAATCCATTTAAGTTTGTCACAGCTATTAATTACAGTAAAGAAAACCTACACGAAACAGAGACTTTCGAAGATGACTATTTGCCTTATATTATTAATAGATCTCTCTCTATGTTTCCAGATACAGTACAAATAGCTAATGAAATTAACATATTACACTATATTCCTAAGAAATGGCAATTTCTATTTTACCTAAATATAGTCGCTAAGAAGAAAAGATATTCGAATAAAAAGTGGGCAAAAAAATCTAATGATTCTAATGAACCCTTTATTATGGAATATTATAACGTTTCTGCTCAAAAAGCAAAAGAGATATTATCCCTTTTAAAACCAGAGCAGATTGAAATTATTAAATCAAAATTTTATAAGGGTGGAACACGATGAGTGAAGTTGAAAATAAACAAGAATCTTTAGAGAATGTAAAAGAAGATTCAAATAAGTCTATTCCATATGCATGGAATCCAGACAAAATGTTAGAGGTTTTTTTAATTGAACCTGATAACTTTTTGAAAATTAGAGAAACATTAACACGTATCGGTATTGCAAGTCGTACTGATAAAAAACTATATCAATCTTGTCATATATTACATAAACAAGGAAGATATTTTATTGTTCATTTTAAAGAATTATTTTCTTTAGATGGAAAAGAATCTAATATTACTACAAATGATATTGACAGGAGAAACACGATAGCTGTATTATTAGCTGATTGGGGATTGTTAAAAATTAAAGATATAAATCAAATTACATCAAAAGCTTCTCTAAGTCAAATCAAAGTTTTAGCACATAAAGACAAAGCAGGTTGGGAACTTGTGGCTAAATATAATATTGGAAAGAGAGCAAAATAAATGTTTTATATTTGGCATACTTTATTGATAGTTGCTTTTATAGTTATGGCATTCTTTATGGGTCTTGTTTTAGGTAAGAAAATGGGCTCAAAGACAAGAAATTTAAGTCTATTGAATAAAAAAAAAAAAGATAATAAATTCAATAGTTTAAATAAATAATATTGTATAGGTACTAGTAATTTTAAAAATAATACCTATATAATAGTGTATATTCGGTCGTTGTATCGAATATAACACACCTGATTGTTCCAATAGTGGAAAATCAGTAGTAAATAATAACCTTGCTTTCATAGGAGGATATAATGATAGCACACGTAAACCAAGCGATTGACACTCTGTCAAACGCACAAAAATCTTTAGTAGAAACATTTATTAAAGATTCAAAAGTAGCAGAACCAGTAAACACAATTATTGATGCTACTCAAACTTTTAGCAAAACATTAGCAAAATCATTCGTGAGTTTAGGCGAAACTTTTGTTGCAAATTTAAATAAGGGAGTAAAGTAATGACTAGACTTCCAGCATTTTTTAATGATGCATTCAAAGACTTCGATAAGTTTTTCGTAGGATTCGATGACCAATTAGCACGATTCCACGATATACACGAGTCATTTGGCAAAATGATACCAAACTACCCACCATACAACTTAAAAAAAGTTGACGAGAACAAATATGTAATCGAAGTGGCAGTAGCTGGTTTTGCAAAATCAGACATTGAAATAACACTAGAAGATGACAAATTAGTTATCAAAGGTGAATCAAAATCTGATGAAACAAAATCAGAATCAAAAGATATTGAGTTATACAAAGGTATAGCAAATCGTGCTTTCGAAAGAACGTTTGCATTATCTGAGAATATCGAAGTAAAAGATGCTCAGTATCTAAATGGTATGTTAAAAGTTATTCTCGAAAGAATAATTCCAGAACATAAAAAACCAAAAAAGATAGCAGTAAAATAATATTGCTAAAAATGGTGGAGTGTTTATTCGCTCCACCATTCACATTTAAATTAAACAATGTTCTTAAGAGATTGTATTTTTCATTTAAAGTGTCTCGGCATTCAGTGTTGTTTACTTAAACAATGCAAGTGCGAAGAATCATACAATCTCGAAAAAGAATCTACAACACCAGATAAACCAATTAAAACCCCATCAGAATTACTCCAGGATGAATTGGAGCCGATTCTCTAAACCTTTACATGCAAGTATCTTTATAATATAATATAGTCTATGAATCAAAATAATCCACAAGTTAAAATAATCGTATTATTAAATGGCCAACATATGATTGGTAAAGTAATTAAAGAAGATGATAAAGAATTAGTCGTTCACGCACCTGCTGTTATAATGACAGGAGATGATAAAGAAAACAAAAGAATGTCATTAGCATTCGCACCATTTTTACCATTTTCTCAAGATAAAGAGTTTACGTTTAAATCATCGATGATATTAACAACATCAATTCCAGCAGAAGCACTAACTAACGAATATAATCGTATGTTTGGTTCTGGTTTGGATATTATAACAAAACCATCTTTAATCGTGTAATTAAAGGTATTTTACTTCCAAGAAATTTTATAGTATAATATAGGGAGTAAAGTAAAAATAAACAATATAGTATAAAAAGGAGTAAATATATAATGACTATACTAAAAAAAATATTTGGTCGTAAATCTGCTAGAACAACTGCAGGAAGACCAGTATTATCAAAAAAAACAAAAGTGTTAAATCTTTTGTCAAAAGGTGAAAACGTTGCATGGCAGACTATTAGAGACAAATTTGATCTAGAGTCTCCAAGAGCGATGATTGATACTTTAAGAGCAGAGGGCAATATGATTTATGGCAATAAAGTTGCTGGTAAAACATATTACAGACTCGGCAATCCAACAAGAGCAATTATTGCTGCAGGGATTGAAGCTTTATATGGTACAAAGTTCAAATATTCTAATTGGAAAAATCCAGTAAGAAAATCTGAATTAGCACCAATTAACTAATTAAAGAATTTACTAAGAGGGCTAAATCCTCGCTAGTAAATAGTGGTGTGCCTTTATCTTCTTCTTCTTAGAGCGAAGAAATTTGTTATGTGCCTTCAAATGTGGCACACCACTCTTAATAAAAAGGTTGCGATATATTCGCGAGAAAGATTAAATGAATCCTAAAATAGGTACAAATTTTTACACTAACGTTTCCACTACAGCCAACGATGTGCTCGTTCGAGCAGTCACCGATGTTGGTACTCGAATCCAAGAACGAATCCCTTTTAAACCACACTGTTATATTACCAAAGGAACTGGTGATACACCCTATAAAACACTCGACGGAAAACCTTGTTATAGAGTTAATTTTGACTCTATGAAACACGCAAGAACGTTTTTCGATGAATTTAAAACAATCTCTAATTTTGATGTTTATGGAATGCTTTCATTTACTCATCAATATATTAATGAAGCATATCCTGAAGCAAGTTTAGATTTTGATTATTATAAAGTAAGAATCTATTCTTTAGATATAGAAACAACAACTGAAAATGGATTTCCAGACGTAAACGATCCAACCGAATCTATTATACTTCTTTCAGTACAAGACATTCATACTAAAAAAATCATTACATGGGGTTTAAAAAAATATACAGGTGAACGTACAGACGTTGAATATCGTGCTTTTCCTGACGAGAATGCTATGCTTGATGATTTTATTAAGTGGTGGCATAAAAATTGTCCAGACATTATTACTGGCTGGAACGTAGGTGCGTTTGACACAGTCTATCTTTATAAAAGAATTCAATTATTGCTAGGTGATTATACTGCTAAAAAACTAAGTCCATGGTCTTTTATTTCATCTAAAACAGTTTCAGTAAGGAATAAACAAACAACATATATTGATTTCGAAGGAACATCTCTTTTAGATTATATGAGTTTGTATAAGAAATACACTTATACGAATAAAGAATCTTATAAACTTGTTGATATAGCACAAGATGAATTAGGTATAACAAAATTAGATCATAGTGAATATTCTTCATTTAAAGAATTTTATATGAATAACTGGAATAAGTTTGTTGATTATAATATAAGAGATACTGAATTAATCACTCAACTAGAAGATAAAATGCGTCTTTTAGAATTAATTGTCACTTTTGCATATAAAGCGAAAGTTAATTTTACTGACGTTTATTCTCAAGTAAGAACTTGGGATATGATTATTCATAATCATCTTATACAAAAAAATATTATTATCCCACCTAAAAAACCAGTAGGAAAAAGTCAACAGTTCGAAGGAGCATATGTAAAAGATCCAATCTTAGGAATGCATAAATGGGTCGTTGGGTTTGACTTAACTTCACTTTATCCGCATTTAATTATGCATTATAATATTTCGCCAGAAACAATTCAAAATAAAACTTACAAATCAGGAGTAGATCATTATCTAAACAATCCAGCTGAATTCCAGGATGGTGAAACTGTTGCTGCTAATGGTTCAGTTTATTCAAATAAAATTGAGGGTATGCTTCCTAGCATTATGAATACTTTTTATGCTGAGAGAGATATTGCTAAAAAGAAAATGTTAGAAGCAGAAAAACAATTTCAAATAACAAAAGATCCTAAGCTTAAAAAAGTTATATCAAAATATAATAATGAGCAAATGGCTTATAAGATTGCTTTGAATAGTGCCTATGGTGCCATAGGTAATGAGCATTTTAGATATTTCGATATTCGTATGGCTGAAGCAATTACACTTGGTGGACAACTTGCCATAAAATGGATTCATAATAAAATGAATGACTATGTAAACAAAATTTTAAAAACTAAAAATAAAGATTATATTATCGCTGTTGATACAGATTCAATATATGTAAACTTTGAAAAAATAGTAGAGAAAGCATTTTTAGATATACCTGATAGATCTAAAGTTGTAGCATTTATAGATAAAATTTGTCTAGATAAAATTATACCATACATTAATACTTGTTATAACGAATTAGCAAAACGTCATAATGCTAAGAATAAAATGATAATGAAGCGAGAAAGTATTTCTGACAGAGCAATATGGACTGCTAAGAAAAGATATATTCTTTCAGTATTAGATCAAGAGGGTATTTCTTACACCACACCTAAGTTTAAAATAATGGGATTAGAGATTGTTAAATCAAGTACACCAATGATTGTGAGAAAAAAACTTAAAGATGCTCTTCCTATTATATTATATGGCAATCAATATGAATTATTTAATTTCATTAATAATTACAGAAAAGAATTTTATAGTTTAAAGCCAGAACAAATAGCATTCCCTAGATCATGTCAGGGTATAAATGAATATGCTGATTCAGTAAAGATTTATAAACTATCCACACCAATGCATACTCGTGGTGCTTTAATGCATAATCATTTTGTAAATAAAATGAAACTGACGAAAAAAATAGAACTTATAAGAGAAAGCGATAAGATTAAATTTATACATCTCAAAACACCAAACCCTTTACAATCCACAAATGTAATTGCGTTTTTAGATAAATTGCCAAATGAGTTTAAAATAGATCAATATATTGATTATGATACAATGTTCCAAAAAGTATTTTTAGATGCTTTAAAGTTAATTATTACACCATTGGGGTGGAAAACTGAAGAAACGAGTAGTTTAGAGGATTTCTTTTAATCTAAGCTATTGATTTTATTATGTTTTTTATTTTATGGAAAGCTTTACTTTTAAAGAAAAGTATAGTAGAATATAGGTTGTATGAATAATAAAAGTATATTAAAAACAGAAGATATAATAACTGCTATTAATGTATGTACTAATGTATTAATTGATACATTAAAAGACGTTGAATATCTCGAAACTAAAAAAGCAGAGGGTGATCTTGCTGACAGTGAATATCAAGATTTACATTATGCTCGTGAATATGCTAATGCTATTCGTACAACAATAAAATACTTAGAAACAATAAAATAAACTAACTAAATGATGAAAGGCACTGACTAATGACTGAGATAAATGAGATAAAAATGACTAAAACTGAAATAAAAAATTATAATATTAGAAAACTTAAAGAAGCTGCAGCTAAAGATAGATTAAATTTTACTGCTAAATATAAAAATGCAGAGAGTAGATATGCATCTAATGTTCATTGTAATAATTTATTTAATTCCACACCTGAATTAACTAGTATCTATGGTCGGCAACAATTAAAAAGTCCAGACAAATCAAGAACCGATTCTTTCAGTGACAATACTGAAAATGAATACAAGCATAGATCTGAAGCTGGTTTTATTAAAGGAAAACCGAATGATTGGTTAAAAGATGGTTTATTAATAGAACTTCAAAAATTTAATTCTATTTGCAAACTAGCAATTGAGAATAATCGTAAATATGGTATCTATACTTCTGTTATGAATGATGGTGCTATAATTGTTCATGATATTCTCGGCATTTATGATGATAAATCAGTTATGAAGATACTTAATGAAACACTTTATACTCCTAAAAATGGATATCGATTTTCTCATAAAGAAAACGAAATGATTAAAAAGAACCCTTTAAAATATTTTAGAACAGAATTTCTATGCAAATCAAACTTTAATGGATATCCAAGGACAGATTATAAAGATATATATTTTCTTCCAGTATATGACGATTTTATAAAACCTTATGTAAAGATTATAAAACCATCAATTAAAATTGTTCGTGAATTTGTAGTAATTGAAAACCCTTTGAAAAAATGATTAAATTTATATTTAAAATTTTATTAGTGTTTTGTGTAATTTTTACAGTGCATAGTCTTGCTCGTAAGAATACAACATATAATAATGTGGTACTAAATTTGATGCCAAATAGTTGCGATCGTGATTGTAAGAAAAAACTATTTGAAGCTGAGATGGAAGACTCAATGCAACAAATGGCAAAGAGTATAATGGCTGAGTTGTTATATCAAACTAAAAAAATGACAGAGGAGAGAAACAATGGGAAATAAAGATTTTGCTTATAAAAAGAAAACACATATATCTCAACCTAAAAATGATTTAAAGGTTGATAATAATCTAAAAAAATATATGTACGATTTACACAGAAAACAAGATTTAATTGGTGCTATCATATTCGCTGTTATCTTGATTATTCTATTGTCTTTCGCACCGAGAGCGATATCTAGTGAAACAAAAATAAAAGATGAAATTACAGCTTGGTATGAAGATACAAGTACATCAATTAAAAATGAATTACTTGGTATTGGTAATTTTGTAATCAATGTTCCTGAAAATGTAGGAAATGGGTTGCTTAATTACTGGGAGGAAGTGAAAATTTATCAAACTGAATCTTGGGCAAAAACAAGAGAAGAAAATCCAGGAATATATTCATTATATGATAAACTTAAACAATATTTAATGCCAACAGAAATTGACAAAAAATAATACATATGCTATATACTAAAATATTTACACATAAACTACTTGATGATTTAGAAGATGTAAGAGATTATATTGAAAGTGGTATGATGATTGCAGCAATAACTAGAATTAATCTAATTAAAAAAGATATAGTAAAATCATCGAGTACGATTGAGCAAGAAACTAAAATTAGAGGTAAAGTGACAGCGATTCGAAGAAAAGGAAACCATTGCTAATGAAAAAAATTATTTATTTAACTATATTCTATTCCGTGCTTAGTCTTTTCCTTGCGAAAGCAGTGAACGCACAAGCGATAGTAAGATCTTTCAATTCAGATGCATTTGTCACAGCTTATATTAATGGCAATGCGTATGGGTACGATGCAGATAGAATTAATCGACAATCTGGTCCGAAAAATTCCTGCATTTATGAAAGTCAAGAAAGAACCAAAGATGGTGTAGTTATTGGCAGAGATGAAGTAAAACGATGCCACGAAGAAGTAAAAACTGGTGAGAGTGATTCTTCTTTTATAAAAGATTTTATTACATCACCTCTTGGTGAAACACTGATAGTACTAACATCTTCTCTATTATTACAAAGAGTTGCTGCTGGTGCATCTGCTAGATAGAAAGGAGGAAACGATGAAAAAAATATTATTAGTTGGTTCGTTAATGTTCTTAGGAGCATGTGCTGGTAATTTATCAAAATTAGATGGTAAAGCATCAGTTGACGGAAACGAAGATTTAATTAAAGTTGCATCATTAGTATGTAATGAATTTAAATCTACTGATACAGTATTATATGGCTGTGGTTCTGGTATATCTTCTGATATGGAGTTATCAAAATCAAAAGCAATATTAAATGCTAAAATTTCAGTTGCCGATGTATTGTCTAACAGCTTAACAAAGCAAGAAACATTAGCAACGACTGAAACTACAAAGGACGGAGTAAATCGTCAGTATCAGTCAACCGAGAAAAACCAAACATTTGAACAATCTTTGACAAAATATAAAGTTGTTTATGACAAACAATTTTTAGATCAAGGAAGATTCAGATCTTTTATAGTGATTGAGTATAAAGTAAAATCTCTATAATCCCATCTTTACTTGCAATTAAAAATGGGGTATAATATACCTATACCCCATAAAAATATTATGAAAACCTTAAAAGAATTAAAACAAGAATTAAAAGAACTTCAACAAGAACACGAGTTTGAATCAACCAATTTTTTAAAAAACAATTATAATCTTCAAAAAATAGAAGAAGATATTGTTGAATTACAAGATACAATCAATAAAAGGGAGAAATATACAAATGCCTGATTTTTTAAAAGACGTAATAAAAGATATTAATAACGAATATGCTGGTACAGCTGATGGTGATTTAGTCGGAGATTCTACATCATTTGTAGATACTGGATCTTATATATTCAATGCTTTATTATCAGGTAATATCTATGATGGATTGCCAGCAAACAAAATTACTGCATTAGCAGGAGAGCCATCAAGTGGAAAAACATTTTTCACATTAGGAATTTGTAAAACTTTTCAACAAATAGAAAAACAAGCAGGCATTATATACTTTGAAACAGAGGGTGCTATTACTAAGGATATGTTGGCTGAGCGAGGAATAGATCCTAAGAGATTTGTATTAATACCTGTATCAACAGTACAAGAATTTAGGAATCAAGCTACAAAAATTTGCGACAACGTTGATAAAGTGCCACTTGAAGCAAGACATCCTATTTTAATCGTATTAGATTCACTTGGTAATCTTTCAACTGAAAAAGAAGTAAAAGATATTATTGAGGGGAACGACACTCGTGATATGACAAGAGCACAATTAATTCGTGGTGCTTTTAGAGTACTTGCACTAAGATTATCCAAATTACAAATGCCAATGATTGTCACAAATCATACTTATGATGTAATCGGTGCCTATGTTCCAACAAAAGAGATGGGTGGTGGTTCTGGTTTAAAATATGCTGCATCAACAATCGTATATTTAAATAAATCAAAAGATAAAGATTCTGATAAAAATGTAGTTGGTAATATTATAAAAGCCACATTACAAAAATCTAGATTTACAAGAGAATTTTTAAAAGCTGAAATTAAACTTTCATATGAAACAGGTCTTGACAGATACTATGGATTAATTGATGTTGCAGTTGATGCTGGTATATGGAAAGATGAGGGTGGTAGAATTGACGTTGGTGGAACCAAAGTATTTGGTAAAGCCATTAAAGAAAATCCTGAAAAGTATTTTACAAAAGAAGTACTAGATAAAATAAATGAATACACTCAAAAAGCATTTAAATATGGTTCTACTATCGAACTATCAGATAAGGTAAGTGAAATACAACCAGAAGAAAAAAAAGATGGTGGACGAAAAACAAAACCAAAATCCGAATAAGTCGGAAATACCAGCTACAAAGGAAAATCTATTTCCTTTCATTGATCCAAATTCATATGAATCTAAAGAAGCATATGAAGCTGCAAAAGATGAATATCTTAAGTCTAAACCAGTACAAATACCACCATATGAAACCTTAGAAACAAAAGGTAAGTATGGAGCAAATGAAATTAGATTTAAAAATGGAGCACTTGAAAATGTAGTTGCATCATTTGGTAAAGTATCATTTGAAAATCAAACTGATGGTAATATTAAATTATTTTACGAATATGATGCGAATGTAGAAAAATCACTACACCCATTTAATGTTGAGATACCAGAAAGTAAACAATTACTTGAAAAACATTTGGGTGATTTTCTTATGGCATGTATAGAAGAACAAGCAAGAAACAAAACCATTTTATTCAGGGGTGGAAAAGAAGAAATGGAAGCATATACAAAACCTAAAACTGATGAGAATAGAAACAACAATACTTAAAAATTTACTTCATGACGAGGATTATGCTCGTAAAGTCGTACCACATTTACGTGAAGAATACTTTCAAGATAAAATTGAAAGAGCAATCGCTAGTCAAATATTAAAATTTTTTATTAAATTCAATAAACCTGCCACAGTTGAAGTTATTGATATTGAGCTTGGTAATGATAAAACTTTATTTGAAACTGATTATCAACAAGCACAAGCTTATACGAAAGAATTAAAAAATAAAGAAGATATAAATTTAAAATGGCTAGTTGATGCTACTGAAAAATTTTGTAAAGATAAAGCTGTCTATAACTCTATTATGGATAGTATTAAAATTATAGATGGTCGTGATAAAGTAAGAAAACAAGATACTATTCCTTCTTTATTATCTGATGCACTTGCAGTTTCTTTTGATAAGTCAGTTGGTCATGACTATCTTGAAAATGCTGATGATCGTTTTGATTTTTACAAACGAGTTGAAGAAAAAATACCATTTGATATAGATTTATTTAACACTATTACACGTGGTGGTGTAAGTAATAAAACTTTAAATGTTGCCTTAGCAGGAACAGGAGTTGGTAAATCTTTGTTTTTATGTCATTTTGCTTCAGCAAATTTAATGAATAATCTTAACGTACTCTACATAACACTAGAGATGTCAGAAGAAAAGATTGCTGAACGTATAGATGCGAATTTATTAAATGTCACTATGGACGAATTAAAAATTTTAGAGAAAATAGATTTTACTTTACGTGTTGATAGAGTCAAAGAGAAAACTAAAGGAAAACTTGTTATAAAAGAGTTTCCTACAGCAACAGCCCATGTTGGTCACTTTAGAGCATTACTCGACGAATTAAAAATGAAAAAAGATTTTACACCAGATGTTATTTACATAGATTATCTAAACTTATGTATTTCTGCTCGATTAAAATATGGTGGAAATAATAATTCTTATACTGTTATTAAGAGTATAGCAGAAGAATTAAGAGGATTAGCAGTACAATATGATTTACCTGTAATGACTGCTACTCAAACAACAAGACAAGGATTTACTTCTTCTGATTTAGGATTAGAAGGTACTTCTGAATCATTCGGTCTTCCAGCAACAGCTGACTTTATGTTTGCGATTATTGCCACAGAAGATATGATTAAAGAAGGAATAGCAAGTGTAAAACAATTAAAAAATCGTTATAACGATCCTAATTATTATAAGAGATTTGTCGTTGGTGTTGAAAGAAACAAGATGAAAGTATATAATCTTGAAACAGAACATATGAAAAGACATATGGCACTAGCTGACGCAGGAGATTCTACACCTGTATTTGATAAAGGAAGTATAGGTGAAAGAATAAAGGCAGAAACAACATCATCGTTTAAATTCGATGAATAACATAAAGGAAAAAAGATGACAACAAAAGTGATAACCGCAGCAAATAAGATTGATTGCGAACATTTGCTTGCGACTTTTGTAGATCATTCACACTATGACACTTTGGTGGAATATGATTGTGATTTCTATGCTCCATCTATTGATGGGATAAACAGCGAGAAAAACATTCTGTTTAAGTTTAGAAAAAATTGGTTTACGAAAGAGCAACAAGATCTAGCATATAAAGGTCTTCGTGAAGCAGCAGTCGAAACACAAAATCGTGGTGTGGCAGCAGGACCAAAAGGAACAAAACTTGGTGGTCGTGACTGGGTGACGGAATATCAAGAAGAAATGCTTGAAGCATTATCTAAGTATGAAACTACACTTGATGGTTCTAATCCTATAACAACAATTACAGAAAAATACAAAGGTAAAGATAAAACAGCAGCAGGATCGAGAGGATCTGTGTGGCTTAAGAATAAAGTCACTGATGAAGGATTTATCTTTGAAGAGTGGTTGAATGAAATAAAATCATTATCTCGTGATGAAATAGTAAAAGAAGCAACACGAGTTAAGAGTAAATTAACATCAACAACTTCATACGCACAAGCAGTGTGGTCTGGTATTGCTGGATATTTTGATAGATATCCTCGTATTCCTTATGGAAGAGCAACAGCTTTTACTGAAAAGAATCCTGAGAAATTTGCTATGGGATTCCCATTCTTACAAAAACTTTCAGATGGTTTTAAACAATTACTGCCTGAACGTTTTGCAAAACAAAAAGAAGCTTGTGATAAAATGGATCCAAAATTTATTATTCCAGGAACTGTATTTACTACAGCGACTGTAAATAAAACGTTTAGAACAGCAGCACATAGAGATGCTGGTGATTTAAATGAGGGATTCAGTAATCTTACAGTAGTATCAAACAATGGTAAGTACAAAGGAGGTTATCTAGTACTACCAGAATATAAAGTTGCTGTAAATATACGTCCAGGAGATTTATTATTAATTAATAATCACGAGGGTATTCATGGAAATACTGAAATGATTGTTGAAGATCCTGAAGCAGAACGTATTTCTTTCGTATGTTATTTCAGAGAAAAGATGCTAGAACTTGGCTCTTGGAATTATGAACTAACTAGAAAAAATTATGTTGAGGAAAGACGTAGAAATAAAAACCATCCATTACAAAGAGAACTTTGGAATGGTGTCTCAGAAAATATGTGGAAAGAACAGGAATGGTATGATTATCTAACAGCAAAGTTAGGTAAAGAAACACTTTACAAATATCATCCTGAATCAAATAAATCTTCACTTGAAGCATTTTTTTAACCATGTCTCTCCATGAATTTTTAGGAGAGGAACGAGCACTAGATTGGTATTATACTGCTAATTCTTCAAACAAGGGATTAAAACTTGGTTATCGGAGAGTATCTGGTAAAATAGGATTAACAAATAAAGAATCTGGTGTTCGTGGTGCATGGGTAGAGAAAAGGATTGCACTCTTTAAGAACTTATTCGCATCTGGTTATTCAATAATTCCTTTTTCATCACCAACAGAAGCAACAGCAGCAGATGGATTTACATCTGTTGATAATTACACAAATTGTGATATACTTATATTAGAATTTGGTGGAACAAATCTACAATTCTATAAAAAAGATTGGGATAAAACAGTTGAACTAATTAAATCACATTCTGGTAAAATAATATTCATTAATGACGATCCTGATCTACCATTTCTTTGGGAGTTATTACCAAATGAAAAATGGGATAGATGGATAGTTGCAGCAAATGCAACTAACTCTGCAGAAGTTTCAACAATTCTTAAATGCCCAATGGGTGTAAGAGTTGTAGATTTACCAATGGCGAATGGAATGACATTTGAATCTTTTTCAAATGGCAATATAGATAAAACTGTTTATATTGGAAGACCAAACGGAAGAACAAAACACTTTAAAGAATTTTTAAAGTCACCAAGTCTTGAAATATCAGGAAAACCAAAAGAGTGGACTGATTTTAATGTAAACGTTATTGAAAATCCACAACAAAAAGATCGAAGAAAATTTTATAGAAATTATAAAGGGTGTTTAACTGTTTATGATAGTAAACATAAAACATCTGGATGGAGAACTGGTCGTGCTTTTCATGCACTTTATGCTGGTATTCCAGTTTGTGCACCATCTGGGAATAATGGTTTAAATTGGACATATCCTGTAGAAACTGCAGAGGACTTAACTAAATTTACATCTTTATCGAATGAAAAACGCAAATTAATTTGGGAAAAACAAAAATCAATCGTTCAAGCTGAAACAAATATAGATTTAATTTTATTATGATAGTATCTTATGATATGGATGGTGTTCTTGCATTAAACCCACCACCAAATATAAAAAAATGGGGACACATGAATGGGGTTGAGAGAAAAGCAAGAAAAGAATTTCTATATGATTGGTATAATTCTGCTGAACTATTATATAAACCAACAGAAGATAAATTTCATGTAATTTCAGCAAGAAAAAAAGATCAACGTACTTGGGAAATAACGATGAATTGGTTGAATAAATATTTTCCTGGAAGAGTAATTTCATTATCTTTATTAAACGTACCAAGAACTGTAAACAATGTAGTGAAGTTTAAAAATGATGCGATTAATTCAATTGGTGCAGTTGAACATACAGAAGATAATAAAAAAGTATTAAAAGGTATTTTAAAAATTAATAAGAATATAAAATTATATTTTTGGGAAAAAAATATGGTAAATAAGGAAATATTCAATGGCTAAAAATTATTTTCATCTAAAACTTCCTTTTCAAAATCCTTTAAGTGAAGAGGGTATGAAATGGTTTTTTGATTTGCCACCTTGTTTTATACAAGTACCAAATAAGTATTTTAATACTGAAGCTGTTGAGTTTTTTAAAAAACATAAATTACTCTATTGGGATGCTGAGGTTTTTTCATTTCCTGCAAACTATACAATGGAAATACATGTTGATGCTGTTGAGTTTACAGAAAAATGTAAATTGAATTGGGCTTATAGTAAAGGAGATCACCATAATCTTTGGTTTAAACCAAAATCAACTTGGGTACCAAGAGAAACTGACGGAGAACAAGACGATGGTCGTTATGATGATTATAGTTATACATTTGATGAGAACGAAGTAGAAGAAGTTGAAAGAACTACTGTAAGAACACCAACTTGTATTGTAAGTGGCCAACCACATAGTGTACGAACATATAGTGAGCCAAGAAAAGCAATTTCTGTCACTCTATATCCACATGGAACTAATCCACCAACTTTACCAAAAGACTGGGGAATACCAATATCGAACATGAGAGAGGTTTTAAATGATTACATCGTTAATTAGAGCAATCCTTTGGGGATTTATTAATATTTTGTTTTGGATATTTATGGCAATATTATTTGTTGTAATGATAATTGTAGTATTCTTAGGATACATACTTGAACGTATAGGTGATTTTATAGATTGGATAACTGAATATGATAAAAAAAATATATAATTATTTAAAAGATAAAATTTGTTTTAATGTTTATATTTTTCTTAGAGTTGCAACTAACGATCTTTATATAGTAGTATTCTTAATATTATTACTATTTTACATATATATATAAAATGAAAAGAAATCCAATAGCAAAATCTTTAAGAACACCAAAATTTAAACAAAAAATTGTAAAGAACAAAAAACAATACAATAGAAAAAAAGATAAAAAATTTAAATTAACAAGAGATATTAACCAACTTCATCATCATTTTGAAATATATGACTAAACAATATAATGAATATGACTCATTTGATGCCAACTGGGCAAAGGAAATAGAAGCAATTAATCCTTCAGGGCAAAGTCAAGGAAACGAAGAAATTGACAAATATAAAACTTCATCAATTTGGGAAGCTATTAAGGATGTATTTAAATGGTAGATCGTTTAAACAAAGCTTGGGAGTTTGAAATAATACTTAACGAAAGTAAAAAACAAATAAAATCTTGGTTTTATTCTGATACCGAAGAAGATGCGAGAGAAAGAATTGAAAATTATATGAATGCTAAAATTATTTCTTTAAAAGAAATACCTAAGCCTGAAATGTATTATGATAATAATAAAAAAAATAAAACTATTAAAGAAAACAAAATTTGATTCTTTTTCAAGATGGACTGCAGCAATCACAGGTGTTCTTGCAGCACTTTGCACTGGAAGTGCAGTAGTCTCTCTTCAAGTTTGGGGGTGGGTTTTTGCCTTCATTTCATCTGGTTGTTGGTTTTATGCAGCCACAGCTGATTCTGATAAACCTCGTTCTTTAATGAATTGTTTTTATGTAATTTGGTCTTTAATTGCTATAATTAATTGGATTCGCTTTTAACCTAAATAATTCTATGGCTCATATAACTTTTAGAGGTGGAACAAAAGAAGAAAAAAAATATGCTAGATCTCTAGCAGAATTTGTTTTAAACAAACTTGTTTCACGACGTTTAAACAATCTACTCGAAATACGAATTAATTTCGTAGAAACTTTACACGAGAAAACAGAGTCATATGGCGAAACTGCATATTTTGAAGATTCAGCAGTACCACCAAGAGAATTTGTAATCGATTTATATTCAAAATTAAAATTAAGAAGTTTATTAGAAACATTAGCACACGAGTTGGTTCATGTGAAGCAATGGGCAACTGGTGAAATGAGAGAAACTCGAAATCCATTTTTTACAAAATATCGTAAAGCTTTAGTCAACTCAAATAAAACTGACTACTGGGATCAACCTTGGGAAATAGAAGCAATCGGAAGAGAAGAAGGATTGTTTATTCAGTGGGTTGAAGCAAATAAGAGTACTATTGGAAAATTATCTTGGGTAAAGAGAAAATACACTTAAATGTCTACAAAACCAGAAACATTACTAGCTGATCTTTTTAAAGTAAAAAGAATAAATGAAGTTTTGGGACAAGCACCATCTAAAGTAGTTTTTAATAAGAATGACATTATAATATATACTGAAAATAAATCAACAAGAAGCAGTGCATTTGATAATTTTGATAAAGCTGCAAAAAAACTTGTATTAAATTCTAAATCATTAGTTAAATCCTATCAAGTCAAACCATCTTCTAAATCATCACTAGGAGTATTTCAATTCTTTACAGACAGAACTAAAACACAAAAAGCAACAGGAGATATTTACTTTAAACCAATTATTACAAAAGGTTCAGGTGGTAAAGAATTTGAAAATGAATTAGAAAAAGATTTAAATTTATATTTCGGTGGAGAAGATATAAAGAAATTAAGACATTCAGACACAATTACATCTTTATTTTCAAATAAAACTTTTATATCAAAGTATGGATTTAATAAAACTAGTTTGTCAAAGTTCGAAGCAAAGGCTGTAGGAAATAGAAATTCTAAAAGAGCAGCATCTATTTCAAATGGTGTTATGACATTAACTCCAAACGAAGGAAGTACTGTTAGTGATATTGATATAGTATTACGAGGAACAAACACACCCAAAGCATTCTGTTCTCTTAAATTCTCATCATCTTATTATATTTACAATGGAAGTATGAAAGATTTATTTGAATCTTCACCAAGAACAAGAGATGAAGCATACAAATATTTTGGTTTATCAGGTGTAGGAATGAGTGGCTTTGGAGAACAATTTAAATCTAACATATCAACACCAAGAGATTTAACAAAAGTAAAAAAGAATATAGAACAAGTCATCAAATTATCATTAGGTGAAGATGTCACTCTAATCAATAAATATGGTCCCAATGCAAACGATATTGATGTAATATATAAAGGATATACTTCTGATGTTAGTATAAATGGAAACCTCGAATACATTTATCCAGAAGCTGGTAAACGAAAATATGCAGCGATTAAATTTGTAGCAGTAATTAACAATGACAAATATAAAGTAGAATGTCAATTTAGAGGGACAACAGAGGGTGCACTAACACCAAGATATTTAAGAATTAATTTAAAAAAAATATGAAACTCTTTGCAGAATATTTAATTGAATCAGTTAATGCTCATATGGAGCATCTAGAAGACTTGGTCTTCAATGAAGGATTATCAGGCACTAAAAAAGCCATTAATTTTCTTTATGATTTAAGAAAAATGCTTCAAGGAAAATCTACAAGTAAATTAAAGACTACAGTTAAGTGGGATGGCGCACCTGCTATTTTTGTTGGTATAGATCCTAAAGATAAAAAGTTTTTTGTTTCAACTAAGTCTATTTTTAATGCAACACCAAAGGTATATAAGTCTGTAAAGGAAATACAACAAGGCGAAGAAAATAAAGATTTAAGTAATAAACTTATTACAGCATTTGAAGAATTTTCTAAAGTAGTTAAGTCAGGCATTTATCAAGGTGATATAATGTTTACAAAAGACACTTTAAAGAAAACAACTATCGAGGGCGAAAGCTACATTACATTTCATCCAAACACAATCGTGTATGCGATACCTGCAAATACAGCATTAGCAAATACTATTTCAAAAGCAAATATAGGTGTAGTATTTCATACAACATATAAAGGATCTTTAGGTAAACTTACAGCTGAGTTTGGACAAAGAATCGTAGATAAGTTTAAAAGAATATCAACCATATGGGTAGATGATGCAACGTATAAAGATGTATCAGGATCTGCTACATTTACAAAAACTGAATTAGCAAATCTAGATGCATTACTTGAAAGAGTAGAAAAACTTTTTTCTAAAATTAATTCTAAAGCTATCTCTGATATTCAAGCTGATAAAGAACTTCTTGAGTTAATTAAAATATATAATAATTCTAAAATTAAAGATGGTGAAAAAATAACAAACGTAAAAGCACATGTTGCAGGGTTATTTCATTTTATAGCCGATCGTTATAAAGAAACTATTGATAGTAAAAAAACAGAAAAAGCTAAAGACAAATACAAAGCTGAAAAAGAAAAAGTTTTAAAGTACTTCTCAGCTCATAAACAAGAAGACATTATAGGAGTATTTGAACTTACAAATTCAATCGCTGATGCTAAAAAGGTTATTATAGCTAAGATGAATGAGGCATCAGAAATAGGTACTTTCCTAAGAACAGATAAAGGATTTATTCCAACAGGAGTAGAGGGTTTTGTAGCCATTGATAAGGTAGGAAATGCTATAAAAATCGTTGATAGACTCGAGTTTTCACGTGCTAATTTTTCGCCAGATATATTAAAAGGTTGGCAAAGATAAACCTTAAAAATACTAAATATAGCATATAATACGGATGGATAAATTGAAACATGAAAACAATAAAACAACTATTATCGGAATTACCGAACAAATCTCTTATATTTGCATTCGGTCGCTTTAACCCACCAACAGTTGGGCACGAACTTTTGATCTCAAAAGTTGAAGCACTTTCAAAGAAAACATCAATCCCATATCGTATTTACACAACAGCTACTCAAGATAAAAAGAGTAATCCATTATCTCAAAAAGATAAAATTAAGTATATGGAAAAGTCTTTTCGTAATGCTCATATCTATGCTGCGAAAGGAAACATTATACAATTATTACAAAGTTTTGAGAGAGAAGGAATTAAAGAAATTCATTTAATTGTTGGAAGTGATAGAACAAAAGAATTTGAATCTCTTTTAAATAAATATAATGGAAGAGATTATAAGTTTGATAAAATAGAAATTCATTCAGCAGGAGAGAGAGATCCTGATAGTGATAATGCTGATGGTATGTCAGCAAGTAAGATGAGAGATGCTGCGTCAAAGGGAGATTATAAATCTTTTGAAAAAGGTGTCACTAAAAAACTTACAGATGTTGATACCAAAAAAATGTATAATGATGTTCGTAAGGGACTAGGATTAAAAATAGAATCTTTCGAAATTAATATATCAAACAATCAAAACGAATTAAGAGAAAAATATTTTAGAGGTGAAATATTTAAAATTGGGTCAACAGTTAAAGATGATAAAGGAGTGTACGAAGTTATGGACAGAGGAACAAACTACATTACAGTTATAAACGAAAATGGAGAGTTAAGTAAGAAATGGCTTGACTCAGTAAAGGAAGTTATTACAGATATGAATTATAAAACAGAAGCTAAAGATAAACACCAAATTTCTTATAAAGGATTTACAACTTCTAATTTTGAAATTGTTCCTGAAATAAAACCAATTATAGAATCAGTAATCTCAACTGAAACAGATTCAGTCGCAATTATTAATGTACTTAAATCAATCGATGAGTCACTAAAATTTTATAAAGAAAATAAAGATATATTTCAAGTTCCTTTAATAAAAGGAATAGATGCTTTAAAAAATATTGATCATGCTGTATCGGGTATGGTTGCAGATTTAATTTTAAAACTTCCAAAAGGTACATTTAAAGAAACATCAATTACTGAAGCATCTGATAATCCATTTAACTTCACATCAGTTGATAAAATTAAAATAGCAAGAATTATAGCTGGTGCTTTAGGAATAGATAATCCTGAAAAAATGTCTAGTCCTGAACAATTAATTAATCTAGGATTGAGAAAATTAAGAACAAAAAGAATTACACCTGAATTATCTGATGTAGTAAATCAAATGTTAAAAACAGCAGATATGTTAGATGTCAAGTATGATAAAAAATTATTACCACAAGCAATGCAAGAAGAAGTTTCAGCTGAAAGAATAGCTAAATTGAAAGATCGTGTATCTGATCTTGTAGCACAAATGGGTAAAATAAATCCTGCAGATAAAGATGCTAAAACTAGATTAGCAATTGTTAAATCTGATTTAACTACAGCAAGATTAAGATTAGCTTCAGCACAAAAAGGTGAAGCAGTTGATGTATTAGGACCATTACCTACTGAAATAGATGCAGATCCATTATCACCAGCGAATATGCCATCATTTATGAAATTTGGTGAAGAAGTAGAAAATTTAAAAGAAACTAATCGATATATTGTTAAAACAATAGTAAAATATCCAGCACCAAAAGCTGATGGTGAAAAAAGAGAAAACAAAGAATTATCTAGATCAGTTTTTGCTTTAACACCAGAAGATGCTAAAGAAAAAGTTAAAAAAGTATTAAAGACTACTGGATATGCAGTTTTATCTCAGCAAATAGTTAAAACTGAAACAGTAAAAGAATCTTCAGAAGACGAAATAAAAGATAAAGATGAAGATATTTGCGAAACAGCACAAGCAGGACTTGCTGCAAAAGCAGAAAAGTCTGGTGTACCACTTGGTATATTGCGTAAAGTGTATAATCGTGGTATGGCAGCATGGAAAACAGGACATCGTCCAGGAACTACACCACAACAGTGGGCTATGGCAAGAGTAAATTCTTATATCACTAAAGGTAAAGGCACGTATTATGGTGCTGATAAAGATTTACGTGAAGAAACAGTTCCTAAAGATAAAGAAACTGGTTTACCCAAAAAATATGTAGCAGGTCTTTCTGATAAAACAGCACAAGCACGTGCCGATCATTTTGAAAAAAATAAAAATAAATCAGATAGCGATGCTTCAGCATATAAACCAGCTCCAGGAGATGCGGATGCTAAAACGAAAGAATCCAAACATACTAAAAAATATAGAGATATGTTTGGCGAAGATATGGATGAAGAAGTTTATGAAGCATGCTGGGATGGGTATAAACAAATTGGTATGAAGAAAAAAGGTAATAAACAAGTTCCAAATTGTGTACCTGAATCAACTAAATTAGAATCTGTTTTAAATTTAATAAGAAGAATTAAAGAACAGAAAAAAACTATGTTAGTTGCAAGACCAAATAGTTTAAGAAAACCTGGACAAGAAAGAGTAATTCGTATCCCTGTAGAGAAATGGGCTGATTATCGTAAAAAAGGATTTATACAAGCAGAGGAAAAAGAAAATGAAAACACTTAAAGATTTTTTAATAGAAAAACCACAAGAAGAATTATCAAAACCATTTATTGAACAAATAAGAAAGTACACACATTATAATGATCACTTTAAAGCGAGAGCATATATTGCCACATTAATGGGAAATAAAAGACTTGCTAAATTATATGATTCATTAGAAAAATTACACGATGAATATTATAGTTATTTTGGAAATGACGTGATTGATCTTCGTTCAAAAATTGAAATAAATTTAAAGAATGATATAAAAAATTATTATTCCAATTGGGAACAAATAATTAAAGCATTATAAAAATTAAAATAGTAAAGTACATAATGACAACAATTAAAATAGGAGTTTATCATTATGGCTCGAAAAAAGAAACAGAAAATCTCAATGCGTGCTTTAAAAAGAAAAGCACCAAAAGTGCCAGATCTTACTTGTCCAATTATTGATGATGTAATTAGTTCTATTGAACGAGGTGTAAATGGTAAAGTTTACACACTAAAAAAGAGTGAAGTAAGAACTATTAAAAAAAAAATTGAAAAAATACGTTCAGCAAATGATAGTTTAAGAGATTCTGGACGTTATTGGTATGAAAAAACAAGGGAAATAATTGAACCAGATTCAATGATTGAATATGAAAGAAATTGATTTATTATAACTATATTATAACTAATTTCTAACAAAAGGGATAAGTTATGGAAATGTTTTTAATAAAAACAGTAGCAGTAATTTTTATTCTTGTTATGGCATATATTATAATAAACCAAAAATAGTAAATAAAAATATGAAAATAATATTAAACAAAATCGGAATACAACTAAAAGTGCTTTTCTTTATGTCAGCATTTATTAGTTTATTTTATGTAGGATTACTCCTTGGCGAGTATCGTGCATTAAGAGATTATTGTTTAGTAGAAAATAAAAAATGTGATATTTCTTCTGTTGTAGAAAAAGGATCTTTTATTACTTTTAAACTTCCAGCATCTACAACAGAAAATGTAAAAAAACAACTTAATAACATAAAAAATTAAATGACACCAGTAGATAAAAATAAAAAAGATAATATTGCTAGAGGAATCCTTACATACAAAGATTTCAAAAGATTATTAAATGTACAAAATTTAAAAATTTCTCAAAACATTCAAGGAACAGTAAATGAGGGAATGTTTAAAAATATGGCAATCGATTTACAAGATTTATCAGCTGATGATTTTTATAATAAGTATAAAATGACAAAAGCAGAAGCAATGCGTAAGTATGGTAAAACTGAATCTGTTATCGATATACCACAAAAGACATATGCTAAAGCAATATTCGATAACGCAGACACTGATGAACCTAAATTAAAAGAAAATGTTAGATCTATTATACTTGACCAAATAAAAGAATTTGAGAAAAAAGCACCAGTAGTTAAGTTTACATTAATTGGATCAATACTAACAAAACAATATAGAGATGATGCTGACTTAGATGTTAATGTATTATTTGATGTACCAGTAAGTCAAAGAGATGAGAAAAGATTAGAAATAGCTAAATCTTTAAAAGATATAAATGGTAAAACTGTTCCAGGAACTAATCATCCTATTAATTACTTTGTATTAACAGATCCTAAGTTAAAAGAAAGAAATGATAATCTAAGTGATGGCATGTTTGATATCGTAGCAAATAAGTTTATCAAAAAACCAATCGACTTTAAATTTAATCAAGAAAAATACGCAAAAGAGTTTGAAGATAAAGTAAAAAGATTAGATGTTGTTAAGGGAGAATTAGAAAGAGATATAGTTGATTATCAAGATTTAAAACGTTTAGATCCAGACAATGTTGAAAACTTAAAAGAAATCGTTTCGAAAAAGATTGGTGAGATTATGTCAGGTATTAAAGCATTAGTGGATGCTGGCGACCAAACTATGAAAGATCGTAAAGAAGTTTTTGATGCTGATTTAACACCAGATGAAATACGTGAATATGGTAAGAAAAATGCTTTACCTAAAAATGTTATTTACAAAATGCTTGAAAAATATCATTACTTAACGTTTTATAAAAAATTAAAAGCAATAATAAAAGATGGGGAAGTTTCTGACGCAGAAATAGCTTCAATAAAAGAATCGAATGATCCTTATGATTCTAAATTTGATTTTGGTTTAGATGATTATGAAATGGATGCAATTATTCGCAAATATGATAATGAAGATCCACTCGAAGATGACGATTATCTAGATATATACGATGATGATGAATTAGATGTAGTTGACGATGAAAATACTACTTACGATATTCCTACAATTAAGGAAGTTCTTACAA
>Ga0169931_10003830_pt1 | contig 23696 bp, 22 predicted proteins | sample Kivu_15m_20L_FD_129675 | JGI IMG/M metagenome (GOLD analysis project Ga0169931, IMG submission 129675) | Freshwater microbial communities from Lake Kivu, Western Province, Rwanda to study Microbial Dark Matter (Phase II) - Kivu_15m_20L... | ecosystem: Environmental > Aquatic > Freshwater > Lake...
ATTTATTGGGGATTGGGGATTGGGGATTGGGGATTGGGCCCAATCCCCAATCCCCAATCCCCAATTATAATAATAGGTATACGAAATTAAGCAACTTAATATAATTATATACAATAATTTATTATTCATTGATTATACTTTCTGTGTGATCTTTTATTTTTATTAAAATCTAATTGTTAAAATGATTGATTATGAAAAGGGACTTTTATAGTTTCGTTAAATACTTATTTGGGTTCTATTATAATTAATATTATTCCCTTTTAATTTTCCCAAATCATTCTTCAAATCGTAGGTGCTACTTTTTTTAACACAAAATTTAATTTTAATTATTTTTTATATTTAATGAAAAAATTTTGGAATGAACTCAAACTACGCTTTCAAGAACAACTGAGAGTTGTCGGAAAATATGATCTAAACAATCACAATAATTATTTATCCAAACGAAGAAAATTTGCAGACATTGACATTGCTAAGGATTTTCAAAAGAGAACTTATGAAAAGAATATTGCTGCAAAAGAAGAATTAATAAAAAATCAAAATGTCGATATTAACTCAATGAGTTTAGTTCAATTAGAAGAATATAGAGAACTTCAGAAGAAAAAAGAGAAAGAAGAAAAAGAATCAGATATATATCAAAAAGTCATATTAACCGATGTTGAGTAAATTTTTAAAATAATTTAAAGCAAGCTATGTGTGTTAGCATCAATCAAGACACATGAATTTTTCGACAAATTCTTCGAAGAAACAAAACTACATCCAGAAATTCAAAAGAATTTAGAAATAATCGAATATAATGTCAAGCATAATTTACCAATTGAAAAAAGGGTATTTATGATAAAATAAATTAAAATAGTTACTATTTGAGACAATGCCAGAAAATTTTCAACATGAAATAGGGAGATTATCCGAAGACGAGAGAAAAAGATATAGAACTAGAAAACTTGAGCTATTTTCAAGTGATGGTGTCATTTCAACTGGAGATCAATATAAATTAGCCTTATTAAATAAAGTATATGAAAAAGATAAAATCTCAGAAATGAAATTTTTTTTATACAGTAGGCAGATTGATTTCGCTGATAAGTATGTGCTATTTCTTAATCAAGCAAAGAGTTGGGGTTGGGCTGATTTAGGCGAATATTTGTATTCATTAACAATTAAAGATTCTGATAAGTTAACATGCATTGAGACTAATATGCTCGAGGAATTGAATGAGTTCGAGCATATAAAATCTGAAATTATGGCTTTGGAGGAGGCAATTAATAATAAAGAGCCTGAAATTGTTCTTCCTTTCCCTATTTTAGATGAGAAATATAAAGAGGAATTTATCACAGGACTTAAGCATTTTATGAAGTTTAAATCTTTTGATATTCATGATACAGTTTTGATACCTTACAAAATCCCTGAAGAAACTTTTATGGACAGACTCTATAGGATTCCTGGTATTGAAGATGAGATAAGGAAATGTAAGCGTTAGTAATTAATCAAATATTATTAGCGGAAGAAAATTACAGAAAAAGAATTAACTCAGGACTTCCTATTGAAAAGAAAGATTTAAACATGAAAGACCAAGAAATCATTCGTCAAGTCCAAATAATTTCACAGGCAATAAAAGTAGAGCCGTTTGTCAAAGAACAGCGTTTGAACTACGAAATACCTTTAGATTATATAGAGGAAGGGATGTTAGGACAACTTCCGACTGAAGGAAGAATCCTAATGGAAGAGTATTATAAAGTTTTGTATCTTAATAACGAAGATCCTGAAAAATACAATTTTACCTATTGGGAGAATTATTTCAAAGTATCAAAAATCACTTTAAGAAACATTTTTAATCATGTGTTCTTCCCTATTCCAGATGAAAATAACCCAAGCGAAATAGGAAAAATTTTATATTTCAAAGATGTCGAATATTCCAATAGAAGAAAGATGATTTCTGAGATGACTAGTGAGGAATATCAGGAATATTTATCGAATACGGATGAAAGACCTGAATTAGCAGAAGAAAACAGATTGAAATATCTAAGCTATCAAACAACTGCGACTGAACCAAGAGTAACAGAGAGAACTGTTCCAGTAGATGATGAAGAGATCGATAGACAACTTGATAGCCCACTTATTTATTCTCCTATTATTAAAGAAGTCGATGATAAAATTGAACTATTATTGAAAGGAGAATTAGATAATACCAATAGGCTTCTTCTGGATAAAGATGTCGAATTAAAATTACAGCAGATAAAAACAAAAAGATTAGAATTGGAAAAACAAAGAGAAAAAGAAATATCTGAAAGCACAGCACCTGCAATGACCAAAGAAGGAGCACAAAAATACTTAGATGAAAAAATCAAGATAGTTGATGAAAAACATAACATAGACAAATCTATAAAAAACAAAGAAGAAACAAAATTAGAAGGATTGAATACTGAGATAACTGGAAATAATTTAAAAGAAAAAGAAAACAGAAAGGAAGATGATATAAAGGTGGATAGTAAATAAGTTTAGTTAATTTTTAAAGAATTGATATTGTAGTTTATAAATTTCATCTCAGATTTATTTTATTTACAAGTTGTTAATGATATTTTTTTAATATTAATACAAATATTTTGCTCTGTTATCAATTACCTTCCCATGAATTCCTTCAAAAATGTATTTAAAAGCTTCTGCAACATTTGCCCCACTTTTGGCAGAAGTTTCAAAGTATTGATAACCTCTAGATTTAGCCCAATCCCTTGCAGTTTCAGTTTTTACTTCCTATATTTAAATTCTAATTTACTCTTTTGTCCTTTTTATTATCGATTTTATTTCCTAATAAAAGCACAACACATTTAGACAAATCCAATCCAGTATTTTCAGCTTCTTTCTCCCATTTAGTAAGAGAATCAAATGTAGCTTTGATATTAACATCGAATACCATAAGAACTCCAATAGCATCAGAATAATAAGATTTTCTCACAGTTTTGTAATCATCATCACCAGAGAAATCGAAAATATTAACAGCCATAACAGAGCCTTTAATATCAATTTTTTTTACTCCATAGTCTATTCCTATTGTAGTAATATATCTTCATTATAATCAATTTACTCAGGAATAAAATGTCCTTCGCAGTATCGTTTAATCAAACAGCTTTTTCCCACTTCGACATCACCTAATGAAATAAGTTTCACATGTATAAGATTTATTTCTCCATTGTTCATTTGAATTATAGTTTATCAAAATTCTTATTTTATTAGAAAAATGAAAACAAGTGTATACGGATCAATATAAGATTAAAGAATTAGTCAAAATTTAAATATTAATTTATTATGTACTAAGAGGAAATATTCACACAATTGAAGCAAATGAATTCTATGGAATCAGGAGGATCCAAAATTTGAGGTTCGTTGCAGTAAGTATGCATCCAAGTTTTACATTTATCACATTCTAAAAGTTTATCCTCGTCTAATCCTGACTGACATACTTGACACACGCAATCTGAAAAATTTGAAGCAGTTTCGCAGTTTATCTTGGGCTTAACATAGTATTGATTTTCTTTGGAATTAATATGATCAGGACAAAATAATATATATTTTTGGTTATTAAAATAGCAGCCTACAGATTTTGCACATAATACGTGGTAATTATTATCACATTTGTCTATGAAACATTTAGTAGCAGCCCCACGAATACTACAATAAGAACATTTTAACTTGTTTACTCTTTTTATTTCGCTAGCTATCCCAGTTAGTTTGTTATTTTCTATTAAATACACATTGGGTGACCATATCGCACACAATTCGTGGAAATAAAAACGATTCGCGCCTTTTTTAACAGGTCCATAAAAAGGTCCCAATTTAGTAAGTTTGTATTCATCCTTCGAGCTTTCCCTACAAAACGCACAGAAAACTTCAGGATCTACATTTTAGGAGTGAATTAAATATGCATATTCTTACTTTCTTTGCAATAAATTCTCATATTTGGCCTGTTTGAATCTGTGAATTTATTATTATCAAATTTTTCCCCTTTTAAATTAAAGTCTACGTTATACTCATTCCTGTTCAATCTTATTAATAACTTTGGTTGAACATTTAAGATAAGATCATTTGAAATAAAGAAATAAAAAGATTTTAAATCTATAAGGTTTACCCACGAATTTTCATAAAACATTTTTACTTCAAATTTGTTTGTTGAAATTTTAAATTCCAATTTTTTGGAAAGAGTATTTAATAATTCATGGAAAGCATCAAATTCCTTCAAATCTAAAGGAAGTATAATGTTTTCTATTTCATCTTCTAATTCTAAACTAACGTCTATATATATTATATATTCGCTCATTTAATTTTTAAAAAATTTAACAATTTTAGACAATATATTTTAATATTTAAATATTTTAGTAGAAAATATAAAAAGATATAATAAAATGGACACTAACACTGAAAATAAACAACTAAACCATGTCAGAATAGGAATGGGAACAAGAGTAAGAAATGTCATCGTCTATTGCAACAATTTGATAAAAGAAAAAAATTACAGAGATTTACAATTCTCTGCAATAGGCGGTGCGATCGGTAAATTGATTTCTACCATCGAAGTTTTGAAAATCGTTAATCCCGGTAAATTCTAAATTTTTAATTTACAGGATTTTATCAAGTAAATAAAATCGGAACGATTGCCTATCAAACTCTTGATAGCCACAACAATATTTCTAATCAAAGATTATATCCCAAATTAGAAGTTGTTCTGACTTTAAATGAGCCGAGTGAAAAAAATGAAGGCTTCCAAGATAAAATTCCAGAAGATGAAAGAGTTAAATTATTCGAAATCCACAGCAGAAGAAAGCCTGTAAGAGAAGAAAGAGAAGGTGGTGAAAGAGAAGCCGGCATGCAAAGAGGGGGATTTAGAAGTAGGGGAGGCTTCAGACCCAGAGGTAGAGGATTCAGAGGGGGCCGAGGGGCACCTAGAGGATCATTCAGGGGAAATAGGGGTGGCCGTGGTTTTAGGGGAGACCGAGGATCAAGAGGCGGTTTCGGTCGTGGAAATGGACCCAGACCACAAAATAGAAGCAGATTCAACAGCAATTATGAAAATGAATCAAGACCTAGATTTAATAGAGGAAGGGGAAGAGGAGCTCCAAGAGGTGGACAACAATCTTGAAAAAACCTTTTATATAATTTGTTTTATTTTCTTTTAGTTAAAAATTTTAAATCTAATTTTTAATTCTAAGTGAATTTTTTCATTTTTTATTTTAAAATAATTTAATAAAGTTAAACTAAATTTTAATTTTAAAAATTCACTTGAAATATAAATAACTAGTTTAATTTGATAAAACTTATAACATAATATAAATATGAATTGTCCATATTATAAAATTAATTTAAATTAAATTAGTATTAAATTCGTTGAATATTTCTTATTTTATTTATGCATTCCAGATTTTAATATTGATGTCAACTCCTGGTTTAATTTTGAAGTTGGTGATTTCAGAAACTTGGTTGGGGGGGCATTTGATATCAACTATTCTTGAATGGATTCTCATTTCGAATCTATCCCATGTATTAGTACCTATTGGATTATATAACTAAATATATTCTACCCTCTCCGCATGGTGATTTTCTGGTGGTGATTCTTAAAATTTTGTTGGGCATAAATCTGGGACCTTTAACAACAAAATTTTTTTCTTTGGCTAATTTAACAATGTTGCTAGTGACATATTCCAAATTTTTAACTTCTTGTGATTTTAGAATGATTCTAATTGTTGGGTTTTCTCCTTCTTCATATTCAACTTTGTCTTTTCCTTTTTCGGTGTAAGTGTCCATTAATATCTTCTTAATAAATAAATTAAAATATTAATTTTTAATAAATAATAAAATATTATTTTAAGTTAAAAGAAGAACTAAAATTTTATTGCTTTTAATTAAGGAAATAGCTACATTTATAATGGTATATCGTGTTAGATGTTGAAAAAATTCCCTCCTTATGTTATAAATATTAATTCCCAGAGAAGAATAAAGTTTAATTTATTAAGACAAACGTATGTTATTTGATATTCACTTAATTATATTATACTTTATTAATTAAATATATCAGTCAGCATTACCGAATAGAAAAAACAAATACTTAGAAATACAAATTTAATTTCTATAAGAGCATATCCTCTTCAAGGAATTTTAGAATTCCTTGTGTTATTTTTATTTTCTCCTCTGTTCAAAATTGTTATTAAATTACTTATTAACTTTTCCTGACTTTCTATTATCAGCTTGAAATTGTCCAACTCTTCAATCGTATTACTTGCGCTTAGGTTTTCAACTAATACAGGTTCATTCTGATCTTGAGAGTCATCTACTCGTCGGTTCTCTTTGTTGAGAACGTCTAAATAATATTAATGAAAATATACCTCGCATAGACCCACCTGGAATGCAGAATTCATCTACTTCCTCGCTTAATTCAACGTCTGATTCTGACTTATTGGGAACTACTGAAAATATTTCTGAATTCGTAACTCTTTCATTTCTTCCTAAACAAAAATTTGTTGAAAGAAACTGAGATGTGTTGTGTGGTGTTCCTGGTTTAGTGATGTAATTCATTGATTTTTTGTCGAAATCCAAATTTTTCAAAATTTTTGGATTGTTTCTTATTTCCTATCAAGTAATTTATTATTTACATTATTTTTACCTGCCTCATATGATCTTTTAACGCCTCCTTATCTGCCAATCTCTTTTTCTCCTCGTATGTCATATATTTATAAGGCTTCCATTTTCTTCCTATGTTTATATCTCTTTTCCTTTTATTTTCCAAAAATTTAGTGTGATCTTTGTCGCAGTTTTTGCCTTTTATTTTATCATTTTTCATAAAGTTTAGATAATTTTCCTAGTTTAGTTCTTTAATAAGTTTATATAATTTATCAATAATGTTTAAATACTAAATAATTATTATCTTATTTACTATATAATGTTAATAAAAATAAATTATTGAGGTTTGTAATCAAAATTTTAAATTTTTATCATAGAAAATTAAAAATTAAGAATTTCATTCATCATCATTTTAGGCAATAATAAGTTAACTAACATAATTAGATAAAAATTAGAAATATTCGTATTTTATTTAATTTTAGAATATAATTGATTATCTATTAATTTTAGAAAATATTTTATCCGTTTACCTTATATATATCAAATGGTTTAATTTGTAATTAAATGACTCTAGACAGCTCTTTAACTAAAATAGGCGATAATATAAGTAAAATCTTCAGAGGAGAATATAGGCCCTATCATAAATTCTTTATGGGGGAGACGGAGAACAAGATTGAAGATACGATAATTAGAAGTAAAATATTATTTTTGATTTTTTAATGTGATAGATCAATTAAAAAAGCAAGAAAAACCTAAGACAAAAAATAATGGAGAGAACGAGACTAAGATTGAAGAGACTCCTGCTGTGACAAAAGTAATCCTTGAAGATTTCGAAAAATTGAAAGAAAACCTTGGGAAAGAAGATGTGATACAAGAAACAATAGAATTAGCTCAGACCACTGACAAATTAATAGTTGATATAAAAGATCAATTGCATAGAGAATCTCTACAAAAAATCGATTACAGAAAATTTTCTAACACTACCAAGGATTCTTTGAATTTTATCTCTCGTCCTATTCAAATCTTTTCCCATAATTTAGATATGAATATCAATCGACTTAATAATAGTGACTTACAATATAGAAGAAATGATACAACATAGCATACACAGGGCGAGTATACTTTGATTAATGAATCATTATATATAGTAATATAGTTTATTATAAATGATAAATAAATAGATCATATAAATTACTTAAGTTAAATCTGTCCTTTATAAAAATTTAAATTAAATTTGCTTTACATAAATTTCTTAATTACTGATAGAGTTCAGATCGATTGTATTCTTGACTAATCTATTTAAATCAATTATATCATCTTTGATTTCATCCGAATAATTAGAATTCGTATTATCAACAAATTCTTCAGGAATAATTTTCAGAGCTAAATTTTCTTCAACTTGGTTCAAGATATGAAGATACATTTCATGTTGCTTTCTCACTTCATCATTTCTTGGAAGAGTGAAAACATAACATCTTACTAATGTAATATTTTTTACAATAGCATCCTTAACATGGAAGAAATCAAGAACTCTTTTCCTGACTTCTCCTAGTGTTTGTTGATAATATTTTCCAATTAAAGAGCCCAACTCATCTTGAGAATGTTTTCCTTTCGCATAGTCTTCTCTAATAAGTGCAGTCACCTTTTTTAAAGTGTGATAGAATGTGTTTGTAACAATTTTAGTATAGTTGTCTTTGATTTCTTTTGGAAATTCAAAATCAATGCTAAAAGAGTCTTCCTTTTGAAATTCTAAAAGAATTTTATTGATGAAATTATAAAGCTCAATTATTGTTCTAAATGTAATATTAATTTTAAATGTTTTGAGTATTACTTATTCTTCTTTATTGCGATGTAATAATTTAAAGCAAATTTGTAGTCATCTTCAGTAACTTTGAAATCTTTTAATGTATTTTTGTTGTCGTTTATTAGGTTGTAAATAACTAAGGACAATTTATATAAAAATTTTTATAAAAAATATTTTACTTCCAGCTTTAAATTTATTTGCGTTCAAATCTTGTAAAGTTACTTTGTCTGCTTTAAATTTTTGAGTAGCTCTGTCGTAATCTTCTCTAAGTACATCGTATGTCATTATAATAGTGTTAAGAACGTTCTCACTTATCTTTTTAAGAATGTTTTGAATTTTTTTCTCTTCTACGTTTGGTTTTATTTCGTTTAAAATTTCTGGGTTAATTTCTTTGTTTGCTTCTTGTTCTTTATACATTTGATTATCTTGAGTCTTTTTCTCATTAATATTTATTGAAGCCTTGGAGGTATCTAAAGAAATGGTGTCTTCTAATTGATCTACTTTGGATTGTCTTTTTTTAATATATCGGTATAAAAAATAAAAACCGAATGGCAGGATAGCCAAAGTTCCGCCTATTACGAGAATATATTTCTTAAAAAAATTTCCTTGTACCAAAGACATTTTGGAATGATAAAATATCAATAAATATTTTAATATAAAATAATCTTAAGAGAATTTTTTTTATGATATATTTTTTTTGCGTACTTTTATGGGAATTTATGATATTTTACTGTTTATTAACAAATCAAAATTATAAGCATTAATAAACCAAATCAGATCAGAGTCTTTTGTATTAATTTAAATAGAAATTAAATTGTAGGCATGCAGGTTATATTTGAACAATTTGTTTATTTTTATTCTTTAAAAGATATAATAATATTCCTTATAATATAAATATTTAAATCTCATATTTCAAATCAAGTTTTTTTAATATTTCATTTTAATCTCAAATAAAATTCACCGATGCTCAATTCAAATCTATTTTAAATAATTGATTACTTTCTCATTTATATTTTAATTAAATAATAAATTATAAATTTAAACAAAATGAATTACAACGCATTAGAAAATCCACAACCATCGGCTATTAATAACGAATTTTCCGACACTGACGATATTCGTAAATATGATAATTTAGAAAATGATTACAACGAATATTCTAATGAAATCGAATTGAACAACATTCCATTTGTCAGAGAAGAAGAACAGACAGAAAAAACAAAAAAACTGGAGGAGGATTCAAGAGAACCCTTATATGTGATGACTTTAGAATTGAACAAAAATAATTCAGCTAACATAAAAATATATTCAGATTCTAATCCCTATGAATTAGCTTACGAATTTTGTAAAAACCAGAATTTAGATTACAAATCTTTGAACTATCTCGCAGGAGAAATCCAAAATTTAATTTCAGAATACAATTCAAAGGTAAAGAGTGAAAATGCCGCAAAATACGTAAACGACGTACAAGACGAGATCATTGAGTTAGATGAAGAACAGATGACAACAGAAAAGAACCGTTACAATGAAGAAAAAGAAAATTTGAATTATAAGGCTTTTAATAGAAAAGATGATAAATCTGATAGAAAGGAGAAGGAAATTAAGGAAGAAAATGAAATCTTAGAGGAAGAACCAATTAATTATCATTACACACAAAAGCAAAATGAAAACAATATTGAAAACATAAGAAATTCCACAAGCGAAGATAATTCAAATCAAGTTCGTAGTTCAAATAACAGAATTACTTTTGAAGATAGAGAAAATTTTACATTTAAAAATCAGGATTATGATTTAATTGGATACAATGACAGATTAAATAAAGATTCTGGTGATGGAAAAATGAACAAGGATATTAATGTTACTACAAATTACAAAATGACGAAAAATCAAAATAAGAATTCCGATGAAATAAATCATTCAGAGCAGTTAGCAAATTTTGATTCTATTCATAAAACGAGTGATAATTTTGTCTTATCAACACCCGAACATGAAAATGTTGAAGTGAATTATAATCAGATTCAGAATTCTAATCAGACATGGAATAGTAACCAAAATATTATTAAAAATTCAAAATTAAATTTAAACAAGGATTTACCAAAACAAATCGAAAATAAAGAGAAGGAAGCAATAAAATTTAATACTAAAGAAAACGTAAATGACTATCCTTACAAAAATTTATCATGTCAAAACGATAAAGATGAATACCAATATGAAAACAATTCTAATATATATTGCAATACTAATTATAATCTTAACCATAAAAGAAGTTCACTAGAATCCAACCACTTAAATTCAAAAATCACTAATGGAAAAAAACAAACTATCTTTGATAGACTTTATCATGAAGCCTATTTCAAGAGAACAAGGCCTAAACATGGAATGTATTACAAAACTTATTACAGTGAGTTAGAGATGAATGACAAATCTAATCAACTCAATACAAGCCAAGGTCAGTTGGTCTACTACAAAGAAAAATTACTGAAAGAGGAGAAATCGAGATTCAGTTCTTTAGTCAGATCGGAAATAGACCCTGATAGTTCTAAAAATTTAGCAGTGATATCAAGAAGTAAATTTCCAAGTTCGAATTTCAATACAATTTCTGTGTTTGAGAATCAGAATGATCAAATGATCGATTTTAACAAAACTATAAGAAAGTCTAACTATATTAAAAGAGAAATTTCTCAAGAAAGATTGAAAAATCACCACCCTATTCAACAAATTGATCCTGACTTAGATGTTAATAAAGCAGTTAATACCAAACTTTTCAATGACCAAATAAATATCCCTACAGAAGCTTATTGTAATAAAAGCAGATTAACGAAACATAATCTCTCCAATTGTGATATCAATTCTAATTTCTTAAAAATTACCAAATTTCAGCCTTATGTTAATTTATTTAAAAACGAGGAAAAACAAAAATTTAAGAAAATTTTACAGATTCAAAAAATTCGCAATCAAATAGATAATTCTTTCACATTTAAACCTCTGATAGAAAATAAATATCAAAGTGATCTAAATTTTCTTCAAAGACAAGACATCTACAGAGAAAATTCAAAAAATAAAAAAAAAGAAATTGAAGAAATTTTAAAACATCCAACGGACGAGAAGGGGAATCGCCTATTTCATCCTAAATTAAATGCAGAAAATAAAAACACCTACATGTTGAATCGGGATGGATCATCTAAAAATGTATTTGAAAAAAATTACGAATACGCAAGTAAATATCAAATAAACAAAGAAAATTTAAAGAAAAAATATGAATCAGAACAAGGACTACATAAAATTGAATACAACGAAGAATCGGAAGAACTTTTCCAAGTTATTAAAGAAGAAGCTTTCAAAAATTTATTTAGAATACTAGACAGTGATCAAGATAATCTCATATCTTCAATTAATATCGGATTGAGTTTTATTTCGTCAGATATAAGGAGGATAATAGATCCAATATTAGTAGAATTAAAAGAAGAAAACGAAAACTTAAACGAAAGAGAGTTCGTTATTGCTATGGGTCAATTATACAATATGTTAAGCTATCACGATCGAATTTTCTTAATTAACACATTCAAGAAAAGGTATCATGTCAATAAAATAGAAGGGAATTCCTACAAATTTAGAGTATGAATACCGTTTATAAACTTTAGCCTGTTATAAATGAGAATTCTAAGAGATTAGCAGATAATCATGACAGGAAATTGTTTCAGTCATTATCACAAAATAAAATAGAAGGAAGGAAAGAAGGTTACAATTATAACAATAAAAATTCTAATTTTCGCGTTGGAAATTCAAAATATTTAAAAAATGATAATGCTAAAGTGTTGGAAAGTATATTCTTTAATTTATAATTTAGAAATAAAAGATGTTACTTATGAGAATTTCCGAAGAGTTTCTTACGGTTGAACATAAGGAGAGCAGTTAATTTTTTATAAACTAAAACTCCTATAGGGTATAAAAATATAAGAACTAAGAATTTTTCTTTTATATAATTAATTTAATAAATATTCTATATTCAATAATAAGAAATGACCTTAGGTAAATTCCACAATCCAATAATTGGTCTAAATAGCCATCATTTAATTAATATTTTACCTTTTCTGTTTGTAATAATAATTAAATAATAATGGGTAGACACAAACCACCACAAGATTAAAGATTATCATACCGTATAACAAAGCTTTATTATTAAAATAAATTAAAAATGAAGACACAACAAAAGTGTTCAAGAAATAAGTGTACGTATTATGTCTTGTAGAATAATTAGAAATAAATTTACGAATTTCCGGGATGAATTCAAAGTAACTAAAGTTAATTGAGGATTACTTAATTGAATATAAAAACAATCTCGTCTTCAATAAAAGAGAATTATAACGAGAGCTTATCAAAAAAGACATCGCAGTGTACAGGAATTTAGTAATAGATGAGCTTGTTTGGTTTGATTTTGATAAGTAATTGTTGAATATTAGCATAAACATAGATGTGGCTAATTTAAAATATTAAAAATTACCCAAAAAAACCCAATTTAAGTATTTGATCGCAATATTTTCTTTAAATATAATTTTGGATATTATAATCCCAAGGATTGCAAATGTAAAGCTTATTCTTGTAGTCTCCTTTTTAATTTTTTTGATCCGAGTAATAAAATGATATAATAGAGCAAAAACTAAAAAGGAAGAATCCATCAGTAAAATAATAAGGATGTCATAAGAAAACTTTTTGAGATTAGAAGCACACGAATAAAATAGAAAAATAGTATTGATAATATTCAAAAATTCTGAATAATTGACGAAAGATATTTTTCCTGATTTTTCTTCTGTCCTTAAATGAAGGAAGAGCTTCTCTGGGTTCAATTCTGATTGTTTTTCGAAATTTTCTTCCATTTGGACATATAGCTTTTCTCTTTCTCTTGTAATCACTTTACTCATTAAATAAAAATATTAATATATTATTTTAAAAATTTCAACATATTCAAATTGATAAATTTAATATTCTATATTTGTCTTCTTATCAAAAAATTTGGTAAATTCATCATATTTTCTGAAATGCCTAAAATTCCAATCAGATTTATCATAAGTTTCTTTAGGGGGTTTCATAAAAGATTTTTCGACTTTGAATTTGGGATTAAATATTTCGTCACTCTTTTTCTTTTCGTTGATTGTCAAACTAATTTTAATTATCAAAAAGATTTTTACTGATATGTACTAGCATATTCATTCTTTTTAAAACCTTTTTGATCTAAGTCATGCCCAAAATAAAGGTTCTTAACTATTCCAGATCTTTTAGTGTAAAGCAAACCCCTCGTGTCGTTTTGATGAAAGGATTTAAGTTTCGATTGAGTTTCTTTATAGATGTTATTAGGAGAAATTTCTCGAAGCGTTGATTCCTGCATCTTTTTCATTTGTGTTTCTGATTTGTGATGATCTGGTAGAAAAGAATTCTTATCTTGAAGTTGAAATAGATTTGTGTCCTGAAGTTTTAAATAGTCTTCTATGTTCTTTGCAGTATAGTCTATGTTAAAGTCAAATTTAGAATTGTGATTTTTAGTAAAATCATTTCCGCTATCCTTCACATGAATCTCTTCATATTCTGGCCATTTGTATTTCTCCACTTTCTCTGTGGTATAAAATTCCTTGTTTAGTGTTTGAGTTTCTTGCTTTTTCTTTAAATCTTCACCAAATATGTCTTCTACGTAATTACCGATGCAAACACCGTGTCTGTAGGGATTTTTATATTCGTTTCTGTAATTTTTTTTGAAAATGTCCATTATGTAAGTTAGAATTTTTTATTATCAATTCAATTAAAGTAATTTAAATTATTATATGAATATTATTTTTATAAAAATTTAAATGTTTTTCAACCAAAAATTTATATTTATTAAAAGATTATAAAAGATTATTACTTTTGTTATCATTCTATCAACTTGGGAATGTTTTACATAATTGAAACATTTTTGTTTAAGATAGATAAATTACTGTTGACGAATCGACGATTTTTTAAAAATATTAAAAAATACGTTCCTAAACCCAACTACACACTAAAATTTAAGTAATTATTTTCGAATAAAAATCAAATAATTTATTTACATTTAAATCGAATTCTGATTATCTAGTACCATATATCTTCAAAATTTTTAAAGCTCTTGTTTTAATTTATATTTATATTGTTCTAATTTCAAATGGAAGATAATCAAGAATTTTGTGTTTTAAAAAAAGAAGAAGTCGAGAGATATTGCAGACAAGTTATCCTCCCAGAAATAGGCCCTGAGGGTCAGAAATTAATTTCTTCTGCGAAAGTTTTAGTTATCGGGGCAGGAGGACTTGGGGCTCCTTGTCTTATGTATTTAGCTGGGGCAGGAGTTGGCGAAATCGGAATCGTAGATGGAGACTCAGTAGATACAAGTAATTTGCATAGACAAGTAATACATCCTACACTAAACAAAGGTATAAACAAGGCACGCTCGGCAGGGATGTATATACAATCATTAAATCCCTACATAAAGGTCAATATTTATGAAGAACATTTAACTAATAAAAATGGGTTGAAAATTTCTAAGGACTATGATCTTTTAATTGACTGTTGTGATAATCCAGCAACAAGATATCTGACTAATGATATTTGTGTAATATTGAACAAACCCTTAGTCTCAGGCTCAGCAGTAAAATGGGAAGGACAATTAACAATCTACGTAAAAGACTCTTTAAGCAGCGTATCAACTAATAATTTACCTTGCTATAGATGTCTCTTTCCAATACCTCCTCCGTCATCAGCTGTATGTAACTGTGCAGATGCTGGAGTTTTTGGGCCTGTTCCCGGTGTTATCGGGACAATGCAAGCTAATGAAGCAATAAAACTAATAATAGGTGCAAAAGATAAGATATTAGCTAAGAGGATGTTAGCTTATGATGCTTATGAAATGAATTTCAAAATTTTTAAATTACGAAACAAGAAAACTGACTGCGCTATTTGTGGAGAGCCGGAAAAGCGACAAATAACAGAAAAAAATTTAGAAAATTATGATTATGAAGAATTTGTAAATCCTTCTTGTACTAGGGTCGAGAAGAGAGTTAAAATTCCAGCAGAATGCAACATTAAGTGGATTGAATTCCTACAAGATGATAAATCAGAAGATAAGATCAACACAGTAATTGATGTTAGACCAGTTGAACAGTTTAATATGTTTAAATTAAATATTAAAAATTGTCTAACAATTAATTTGCCCTTTAAGAATTTAGTGGAAGATTTAGAACATTTAGAAAAAACACACAATTTTAAAAAAGAAAATAAACTATATGTAATGTGTAGGGCAGGCAATCAATCGACTCACGCAGTAAAATTTTTATTAGAACAAGGTTACTCGAATATTTTCAATATACAAGATGGGATACACGGTTACATTAAGGAAATAGATTCCAAAGAAACACCTTTTTATTAATTGAATTATAGAAAATATTATCAAAAGCCTTATAATTTTAAATTATTTAAAAATAATTCATTAATAAATTTCAAATTCAGTATCAAATATAAATTTTATCAAAATTATATAATTTTAGATCTTCTACATTTCATCATCATTTTCAACCTCCATCTCATTCTCACCTTCATCTTCTTCAGCATAAGCCCTCATTTTTTCTGAAATGATTTTCTGCGTGAGATTCTTTACATTTTCCAAAGATTTTGGAGTTCCGTAGTCCTTTTCGAATTCCATATATTTTTTAATGATATTTTTCAAGGCTTTCAACTTGAAATCGACACTCAGCATTCTTTCGAAAATTGATCTGATCTTGTCTAAGTTTTTGGTGATCTTGATTTCTTTCTCAACGTAAACCATCCAAATGTCACTTCTTTTCTGATAATTCTTCAAGATTGATTCAAAGGTATTTCTAGCTTCTTCAATGTGATTATATTTGTATTGTAACTGTCCATAAGCCAAAAGCATTTCAACATTCTTTGATTTATTTAAAGTTTGTAAGGCCTTCTTCAAACCCTCCTTGGGTTCGACATAGGATTTTAAAATTTTTTCCATAAGTTTTTGGTCTATTTCAGAGTCTTTCAGATTTTCTAATTCGAAAAGGAACTCAAGATAATTTTTCCAAATGTTAATGTCACTAAAGTAATTCTTAAGAAGAAGTCGATAGACCTCATGTGCTAGATCATGCTTATTCGAAAGACGATAAATAGAGATTAAATGCTTGTAGACGATCTTCTTTTCATTGACTTCAACTGCTCTTTCAACCACTTCTTTAAACGAGTCTTTTGTTCCGTAAGTATTTTCCAGATTCATGTAGGCTATCCAAACATTTAGTTTCTCTTTCACTAAAGAAATGTTGATAGTTTTGATTGCTCTCTCAAAAATTTTGCGTGCTGCGGATAAATTAAGTTTATCAAGTATATATGAAGCATATTGGATCCAGAATATTGAATTATTGGGATCTGAGAGAATTTTTTTCTCATAGAACTCGACGCTTTCAGGATTATCTAGCTTATTCTCAATAATATCTTCTTCAGTTTTTCTTATTTTGAGTTCATCTTTGATGTGTTCTCTTTCTCTTTTTTTAGAGGATTTTAGACTAGGCTTTGAAGAAATTTCTTCTTCTGCCATGTTAATCGTGTCATCTACATCCATAGCTTGTTCATCTGCGCTAATTTTATTCATATCTATTCCTAACCCCTTCAAGAACTGAAGTTTCGCCTCGTGGTCGATTATAATCTCTTTGTCCTCTAATTCTTCATGATCTTCTTCATCTTCATCTTCATCTAAATCTGCATCTTCTTCACTTTCCTCAGCTTGAACGTCATCTTCATTTTCATCTTGTTCTCCAAATTTTTTATGGATCAAACTTTCATAATCGATTTTGTCTACATTCTTTTCTATTTGTCTTAGTTCATGAGCAATTTCATCTTCTTTTAATTTTTGATTAATTATCTTGACATTTTCATAAAGCTCACAATGAATTTTATTCTTTTCTTGTGTTTCTTTAGTCAAAGCATTAATAACAATCGATCTATCAAACTCATCACTATCTATGTTTAGATTAGAGAATCTCAGTTTAGGGGGATGAACATTCTTATCAAGTTTAACAAGTTGAAGGATGATTGGTGTTTTATTTTCCATTGAAGATTTAAGCGAGTCCATACTTCCTGCTCTCAGCATCTTTTTCTTAATGAAACCTGTGAAGGTAGATCCAACAATACAAACTTCGATTTTCCTTTCAGCTTCGTTAATATTCATGATAAGACATTCGTAGAAATTATTTACAACCAAATCTTTTTGTCTAAGAGTAAGATTATATTTCACAACACTCTCTCTTAGTGAAACGTTAACATTCATCTGAGTATTTGAATCAGAGTTTTCTTTGTTATTAGGTCTGTAGATTGAAATTACCCTACAAATGATTAAGGAATCAGGCTTAAACAACAAAAATGGTTTTGTTGTTTTTTCATCTGTTAATTCACGTAAAGCTGCTCTCACAATAACATTCCAAGCGAGCTTGATGAAAACACCTTTTTCTGAAGATGAAGTGATGTAACCAATAGCGACTGTGTTTGATTCTATTACCTGATCGACTCCGTATTTATAAATTTTATTTCTGAAATCTCCTATTCTTTCGAATATCTCGAAGTTTTTATTGTATTTCAAGGTCGATCCGTTCTTTAGAACATCAAAATTTTCATCACTTGTGATCGAGTATCTAAGTGAAATAAAATATTTTTTGGCTTTCTCATCATAATTGATGATTCTTCCTAATGTTATAGTTCCTGGTTTATATAAGTTTAGAGGATTTGGGTGAAGATCATCTGAAATTTCACATATGTCAACAAAGCCTTCTGTGTTGATGCTATATGAGCTGATTTCTGCAACTAAACCTCTTCCTGTGATAGGTTTTAAAATTCTTACTGGATAAAGTTGATCAATTTTAAATTTCATGCTTGTTGGTAATTGGTTAAAAGGTATAAGAGAATGTAAATAAGGATTTTCGTCATCCTTGTTATCTGAGTTTTTAGAATAAAAAATAATTTTCTCTCCCACTTTGTAAATTGATTTGATATTTTGAAGGTTTTCAACTGGAATGTATGAATAATGAATTTGAACTTTGACAGTCCTATGATTTCTGCTACAGTGATCTATTTTAATTGGATATTTATTGGATAAATCTATTTTTGATATGATTCCAACATTTTCTTTTTCACCATTGAAATCTAATTCTAGGGTCAGTTCCTTATTAACTCTTGATCTCTTGTCGATAAGAGATTCTTCTTGAGTCGAGTCTATACTATCAGTTAAATCACAAATCTTTAAGCTGTCTTTTCCTTCTTTAGATTCTACATGGAGAATTCTACAATTTATTTTTAACTCTTCAGGATAATTTGTGCTAATTGCATTACTAGAGTCATGATTATTTGTTTTATTGAAATCTGTTTCTATGTGTTTCAAATGCTCTTTAATTGCTTCAATGTCTCCTTGGAAATTGTTCAAATGAATTCTTCCCAGAGTTTTCTTATCAATATACACATAAACATAGGCTCCTTTTATTCCGTTGATTCTGCCTTTTACAATATTTCCTGGGATTATCTCTTTTTTTACTTTCTCTCCTTGTGTTCTCTTACTTGATGATATTATTTTATTTCCTAACTTGTTAGGGAATTCTGTTACTATTCTATTTAGATTTTCGTCGAAATCGACTATCTTAGCATTGACGATGTCGCCTATCTTAAGAACATCCGAAATTTTAGAAGATTCGAAATTAAAATTATAAAGATTGCATGGGATAATTGCTTTCACAGATGGGTTTTCTTTATGATACGCACTGATATAATTATCATGGAAGAGTTCGATTACAAAATCTTCTGAATTATCTTTTTCTTTTTGGAAGAATTCTTTAGAACTAAATTTGTTTATGTCTTCAGAGAGAACGGAGTCAGTTAGATAGGCAATGTTATTTACTATATCTACATCGATAATTCTGAATGTTTTTACTTCCCCGACATTGTATTCTTCTACTGACATGTGTTCATTCTTCAAGAATCCTGTTATGCTTGTATTAGAAGGAGAGACATTAAGACTGACTAAAACTCCGTAGTCTTTAATAATTCCAACTTTTCCTTCTACTTGAGTATTAATCAACTTAATCAATCCTTTCTTAGTTTCTTCTGATGAAGTAAATATACGTGAAATATCTTCTCGGTAAATGCGCAAATAATCCATTCCTTCAGATTTTATTTCAGCAGAGTTATAATTTGAGTAAACATTTAAATCAAATTTTTTCTTTTTATCTGTTTGATGCTTGAATCTGAGCACTACTGTATGACCAGGGAGAAATACGTTTGAATCTCTTTGAGCATCATCTTTGAATCTGATAACAGTTTTGTGATTTTCGAGAAATTGTGCTATTATTCCGTTTTTGGATGTTTTGTTTATGAATCCGTAATATAATTGATCTTTAATCAAAGGAATTTCAGCAGAACTTGAAACTAAATTCTCTCTTTTGTTTATTAAACTTTCTTTGCCTGTTAGAATAATTATTTTAGAAGTAGGATTGAAATACAGCACCATCAGCTTCAAACTCCTCTCATTTTTAGATTTTAATAAAATTTGGAAAATTTTATCTTGATAGAAGTCCGATATTAATTCAACAGGAACAAATCCATATAGATTTTTCTGAGATATATTGTTATCACTAACCTTAACAACAAGATATTTTTTAGTCATGGTCTCTATATTCTCTTTAAGGACAGAAACATCGGCTCCTTTCTTAATTAAAAGCTTGACAAGTTTTTTGGGAGATACAACTTGGAAATCAATAATATCACCTGGTTTAATTGTAGTAAGATTATCCACTTCCATTTTATCATTTGCCTCGTCGTTAAAGATTGCAGCAACAGTCGATAGGATTGGGTTTCTTCTCACGATATTTTCATAATCTCCTAGTCCTGGTTGATAAACATCTGTTTCGTTCGTAAAATACAATTTATTTGTTTTTTGTATAATTTTGTAAACCTTGTATTTGTAAACTTTTCCTAATTTGAAATTTTCTTTGGTTTTGATTTTGTTATAGTTCATGAGTTTTCCTACTACATTTCCAGTGTGTTGGAAAAGGTTATTACCGACGTAGACTAGCTGCAAATCTTCCCCCTCTTGTAATTCTGATAATTCTGCAGTCATTTTTGTATTTTTGTCCATATAACTCTCTTTTGTAGTAAGGATTATGTTCTTTTTAGAATAATCGAATGAGAAAATTCTGGCTTGTACTTGCTGCCCAATTTTGAATTTCTTAGGGATTTTTGTTAGAGGAAAGTCAGTTATATGCTCGCGTGTTAAAATTCCTTCTATGAATCTGTTAAGTTTAATTATGATTTTATCAGAAAGAATTTCTTTTATCACTCCATTAAAGAATTTTCCTACTTTTAAATTTTTCCAAGTTAGGAATTCTCTATCAATCGATTCTTTCTTGGCAGTTAGCATCGGCTTGTCATCAAAGAAGTTGTATTCTTTCACCATAACCTTCGGAATTGAATCGCTTGTATCAAATTTATTCTCTTCTCTGTTATCTATTTGGTTAGAGTGAAGGAACGCAGAAGATTTTTCTGTTAGTTGAACCTCGTAGGAGTTTCCGAATAAGACATTTTCTATCTTAACGTTTTCAAATAATTTTCCTACAAGATTAATTTTCTCTTCTAAGTCATTAGTGATGAGATTTATAACATTTGTTTTTGTTGAAAGAGAAGTCGATTTAGAATTGACACTAACATGAATAATCCTTGTTAAAATATTCTTTTTAGTGTTTGAATTAGTTTTAAGATGATCACAGAAAATGCTGCCTATATTTCCTCCAAAGGCAACTTCAACTCCGTTAAGTAATTCTCTTGTCGTGTTAGATTTAAATAGGAATCCTGGTCTGAGAACTTTAAAGTCACAAGATTTGATAGGGAATTTATACTTTTGATGATTTAAGCTGACATTCAAAAGATTTTTTCCTGTTTTAGAATCTCTTTCTAAACTTATCAACTTAAAAAAATAATAAGAATCTAAATTTTTATCTTTAAAAAGTTCGGGAGCTTCTTCGTTGTCTAATAAATTAACTTCATATTCTGAATTTTGTAGTTGATTTGATTTCTTCTTCGAAGCATGAGCTTTGTTTAAATTCTCAAAATTGATTTCATCCTCTTCATCATCTATTTCCTCATCCTGATCGTATTCCTCTTCTATTTCTTGGCCCTCTTCTTGGTCATTTTCTTCTTCTGATTCTATTTCAAATTGTTTCATCTTTTCCTTCTTCAAATCTTTGTTGAATCGCATCAAATCATCTTCATATTTAGACAGCTTGAAATCTACAGAAAAAGAATCGCCGATTTTAATGAGTCTTCCGTATAGATCCATACCGATAGTAAGTTTATTTGCATAAAGTCCAGTATTAATAATTTTAGGATCAATGCTGACAAGTATCTTTTTATTCATATATCCCTCTTCTAATTGAATGTCATTCCCTGCAGATACCACAGCACCACAAATGAACTGTCCTATTTTGAAGTATTTCTCAAAAGAAAAATCTTCCTTATCTTCAAAGCCAGAGTAATTCTTATGAATCATCGCTTTCTTATTTCTGGTGTAGTTGGCTATCATATAGTCCTTTCTGATTTCGGAGATTGTCAACAATACCAGATCACCAACTTTGAACCTCGGCATCAAAGCACGACTTGCGCTCTTTTCTGATTCATCAGTCATCATCTGAACTTCTTGCTTGGTATCATCAGAGTCGGTTTTTGCTTTAACTGAATCATCCTGCACTTTTTCTACTTTTTTTCTTTTTTTGTTAAGAAACTTGCTCTCTGGGTTGGCTTTCTTATCAATCAATGCAGTATTATATGTGAAATCCTCTCGGCTGGTTGATCCTCCCCTCGGGAAATAGTCAACCACCTCTGTCTTTTTTGTTTTCAGATAATCCTTCTGTTTACGCTTTGGCTTAGATTTGGATTTGTTGGGTTTAGTCTTCTCACCTGTATCATTCCCATTTTTAGCTTTTGTGTTGTTTAAATTTTTTTCATTTTCTTTCTTCATCATGATCTTAATTATTAAGAATAAAAATAAATAAAATTTTCATTTAAATTCTTAATAATTAATTAATTAATATTTTTAAATGGGTAATACACATTTTTGGTGTTGTAAAAACCAAATAAAAGAAAAAGAGGTCAAATTCGATGAACAATTAGATGATAACAATGATATCTCGTTTGCAAAAACATCTTTGAACATTAAGAATAAAATATTTTTGTCTTGGTTTAATAAAGAAAACGTTATAAATTATTTCAAAGGGAATATAAAAGAAACCGAATACAAAATAGAAAGCGAAAAAATGGAAGAATTTATCGTCGATAAGGATGATATATTTAGAGCTGAGAAGATTTATATAGAATCAAACAACTCTGAAAATTTCGATTATTTAATTTCGAAATATTCATTCGATGATGATGATACTCTTAAGAATTTTACATTGAAAATTGTAGATTTAAATTTTTGCGAGGAAAAGGAAATTTTTGCAAGTGGGGATGCGAATGCGATCAAAAAGATTCAATTTAATAGAGATAATTTCAAAGAACTTGTAATTTTAAGAAGACATTCAAATAAATTTATTATCAGACCATTAGGATATTTCCATTCGTTAACTGATAATAAAATATTCATAGCATATGAACACTATCAGAACTCTTTAGAATATTTCGTTTATAATAAATCCTTGGATTTTTTTAATAAGATGAAAATATTGAAAAATATCCTCGAATTAGCAAAATTTTTCCAGATAGAGGGCATATTCTCGCTTGACTTGAATATAAGAAATATAAGATTCACTAACAAATATTTACTCAAATTTTGTTCTTTGAAAAACAGCTTTGATATAAATTCTAACTTGGATTTCACAAAATTCACGAATTTTCATAGCAATAAACATATTCATTTAGCACCAGAAATTATTTTGGACAGATTGCATGAGACAAGTTGGCTCACTGTTTCATGGTCAATAGGGATCGTCATATCCATGTTGTTCTCTGATAGAATTATTGAATACCAAGAGGAATTTCAGAAATTTTATGAAGCTGGATCGATCCCATCTATCTTATATGAAGGAATAGAAAATATTTTTGTTAGATGTATGGTTTTGGGAATTTTAAGAATCGAACTTAAAGAAAGGCCCAGTTTAATTGATATAATAGATGTCTATAATGAGCTGTTAGAAAAATTAAAAGACAATTTGAACGATGTTGAAATTCTTAAATTAAGATATGATAAAGAGGACCTCGAAAGTAA
>Ga0169931_10003831_pt1 | contig 23695 bp, 24 predicted proteins | sample Kivu_15m_20L_FD_129675 | JGI IMG/M metagenome (GOLD analysis project Ga0169931, IMG submission 129675) | Freshwater microbial communities from Lake Kivu, Western Province, Rwanda to study Microbial Dark Matter (Phase II) - Kivu_15m_20L... | ecosystem: Environmental > Aquatic > Freshwater > Lake...
GCCAGCAGAAAGCAGGTTTCGGCCACCACCGCCTCGCAGGTCAGGAAGGGGCCGGGGTGGCTTGCGAATTGTTCGCGTGCCCAGGCGTGATGGCTGTCGTCGCGACACATCAGCGCCACCCAGGGCCCGGTGTCGAGCAGGATCTTCATCGCCGATCGCGCCGATGATGCGGCTCAGATGCGGCCGAAACCGGCGAGGTGCTCAGGATTGGATGAAAGATCGCGGGGGCCTCCGGCGAAGCATCCAGCCAGATCACCCGCCTGGTCCAGCGCCGAGACAAACGGCTGCTCGACGTCGCGCTGCCGCAGGTAGAGGTCCAGCGCCCGGCGAACCAGCTCCGATTTGTTGATGTGCGTTCTGGCGCTGGCCTGGGCGAGCGCCTCGTCCAGACTGGGCGGGATCTTGACGGTGAGCGTGTTCATGCATGCGAATGATACCGATGGGCGGGCGGTCATACCACGATCTCGTCACGCTTTGCTTTCGACCGACACACCCGGTTCAGAAGCCACTGCGAGCCGGCCCGTGTGCAGGCCCTAGCGAAGAAGTGGCGTGGCGGCATGGAGCCGATCCGGCATCTGCGGGTGGTGGAGGTCGCCTGCGACGAACCTATCCCAGGCGACGTTTGAGAGCCCGCAAGAGGTGAGGATCGACCGGCTTACCGATGAGACAGGCGATTCGTTCAAGACCGCAGGCTGCGTGCGCGGGAACATCGGGCACCGAATGCCGCCACGGAGCCTGCCGCCATGAAACCCTCGCTTGCCACCGCCTTCCGCCATGAGATGGAGGCCGCCCGCGTCGCCTGGCGCGCGGGGGACCTCGACGCCGCTTTCGGCTTCCTGGAGCGCGCCCACATCCTCGGTCAGCGCCACCTGTGGCCGCACGTGCTGACCCACCTGTGGATGCTGCGCGTGGGCTGGCGGCGCCGTGACGGGCGCGAGATCGTCGGGCAGATCGTGCGCTTGCTCGCCACGCTGCCCGGCGCATGGATCGGCTGGGTGCCGGCCGGCAACACCGGCGGTGCCAACGTGTCTGCGCTGCGCCCGATGCCGATGCCAGCGGAGTTCGCGCACCACTTCGCCGGCCACAGCATGGGGCGCAGCGTGGCCAGGCGCCTGGCGGCGCTCGTGACCGTCGGCGTGCTGGCGCTGACCTGCATCGTCGGCGCGATGGAGTAGCGCCGTGGGGTACCGCAGGCCCCGTTCGTTCGGGAGCTGAGGTCCGGGTGATCCGAGGTCATCATGACAAGTTGTCTACTTCGGGTCGATCCAGTGATGAGCTTCAAGGGATGAAGACACTCTTCGTTGCCGAATTGAAAGCCCAGTTCTCCGAAGTGCTCACCCGCATGGCCGCCGACGGTGAACCTGTGGCCATCAGCTTCGGGCGTCGCAGGCAGAAGGTGGCGGCCCTCGTGCCCTACCAGATGCTGCAACAGCCTCGGCCGCGCGTATTGGGCCCGCTGCATGGCCGCGCCAGCTTTACGCTGCGCGGGGACTTCGCCCTGAGTGACGAAGAGTTCCTGAGCGCATGAAGCTGCTGCTGGACACGCACACTTTTCTGTGGTCGGCGTTCTCTCCGCGCAACTTGAGTGCGCGGGCGCGCTCGGCCCTGATCGACCTGGACAACGAGGTCGCCGTCAGCAGTCTGTCGTTCTGGGAGATCTCGCTGAAGCTCTCGGTGGGCAAGATCGCCCTCGAAGGTTGCACGCCTGACGAGTTGCCCGCAGTGGCGCTGGAGATGCAGTTCGGGATTCTGCAGGCCGAGGCCAGCGACATGGCCTCGTTCCACGCCCTGCCCAAGACGGCGCAAAAGGACCCCTTCGATCGCATGATCATCTGGCAGGCCATCCGCCGGGGCCGAACGCTGGTCTCCAAGGACGGCCAGTTCGCGAGCGACCAGGACCACGGCCTGAAGGTGCTGTGGTGATCCCTCGGCATGGGACCGCGTCTGCGGTTCGCGCCGAGCGGGCGAGTCCGGGGGGCAGCCGGGTGATCGAGAACCCTTTCCGGCAGCGGGCGCAGCGCAGAGGTTCACCTCTGCAGCGCGTGCATCGCCTGCTCGGTGGCAGCGTCCGCTGCGCAGAGGTGCTCCACACGCATGGACGCAAGGGTGATGTCCTGAGGGCTGCCGAAGGTGGTGAACATGCTGAAGAAGGCCAGTTCCCCCACGGGGGTGTCGAAGCGCGTGGTCAGCATGGGGGTGGGGCGGGGCAGTTGTTCTGGCGATTCCAGGGCAGTGAGTTGGCGGCGCGCCAGGTGCTGCCGCAGGAAGGCCTCGAGGGCTTCCACCCTTGGCGTCAACGCCGGCAGCGCGCAGGCCTCGTTCCGAAGCTGCAGCCACAGCGCTGGCCCGACCTCCGCCAGGTTCAGGATCCTCCGGCCGAAGCCCTGCGGATGCACCAGCCCGTCGAGCAGGTTGACGACCTGCTGCTCGTCAGGTGTCTCCTCGATGTCGGGCAGCAGCCACCTCCACAGCCGCTGCGCGCCCTGATTGCGCTGCAGCACGTTCCAGTGGGCATCGAGCAGCAGGGCCGGCATCGGGTCGTGCGCGCGCAGCAGCTGCTCGAGGGCGGCGCGTGCCAACTGCAGTGCAGGCCCCGCCAGCGTGGCGGCGTGGAAGGCCGGGGCATAGCCCGCCTGGAGCAGCGCCGAGTTGCGCACCGCCAGGGGCGCATCCAGCGCCTGGAGCCAGGCCACCAGCAGGGTCTGGCTGGGACGCGCCCGTCCGGTCTCCACGCAGCTCAGGTGCCGCTGCGACACGCCCACGCGCAGGGCGAGTTCGAGTTGGCTGATGCCCCTTGCCCGACGGGCGGCCTTCAGCGTGGCACACAGCCCGTCTCTGGCTGCAGAGGCCGATGGCTGGGGTGGCGCTTCAGCGCCGGTCCGCGCTGTGTGGGTCGACGGGGTGATGGGCATCGAAGGATTTCAGCACGAGCCACCGTCGGCGTGCGGCGTCGCTGCGCCCCTTCATGACCTGCGAGGTCGTTGCCAGGCCGACGCGGCGCTTCGACACTCGGACCTGCCGTCGCGCTGGACGGCCCCCCGCACGCAAGAGTCATGACGAATCATCACCCTCCCTCCTGGTCCCGGGCGGCGTTCCTGCTCGGTGTCAGCCTGCTGTTCACGCACGAACTCGATGCCATGACGCATGCCGAATGGCGGGTCCTGCCCTTGACGAGTTGGCTGGATCCCGAGGTGGGGCGCATCGTGTTCGTCGTGCTCCACGTGCCCCTGTTCGCCCTGGTGCTCGGCGGGCTGACCAGTCTTGTTCCTGAGCGTGCGGCGAGGGTGCAGTTCTGGGTGTCGGTCTTCCTCGTCGTCCACGCCGGCCTGCACCTGGCGTTCGCCGGTCATCCCGCCAACGAGTTCGAGGGGGTGCTGTCGAACACCCTGATCTTCGGCGCTGCGGTGTTCGGCGCAGTGCATCTGTGGGGCGTCCGGACGCGAAGGTGAGACGGGCGCGCGGCTGCGAAATCCACCCGACGGTTCGCGGGGCCGGGACGCCCTGCTGGGATGCCGATACGATCCTTTGCCATGGACCCGGAAGCTGTCGCTGCCTACATGACTGGCACGTTCCCCGACACCTACCCGATGCATTCGTGGGGTGAGACCGCGTTCTTCCACAACCCCTGCCGCCGGCTGCCGCGCGGCGTCTACTTCGCCACACTCAAGGACAAGGACGGCGACAACGATCGTGCATCCAGGCTGCACCGCCCGGGTGTTTTCCGTCTGAGCATCGGCATCGGCCTACCCACCTTTCGCGCGTTGTTCGGGCCGCCCCCCGCGCGTCCCGCAGCCGGCGGCGTCGTCGATACGGGCCACGACTTCAGCGCGCTCGACACGCTCATGCCGCACCCGGTGTACGGCTGGATGTCCTGGATGTGCGTACTGAACCCTGGTGTCTACACTTTCGAGTCGGTCAAGCCCTTGCTGGCCGAGGCGCACGCGCTGGCGGTCGTCAAGTTCGCCAAGCGGACGGGGCAGGTCTGAGGCTGGCTTGGCATAGGGGCCAGGGGTGCCGTCGTTGTGAGTCCCTCTTCTGACCCAGCCCTGCATCCATGCCGCAGGGCGGATCTCTCGTGGGCCGCTACCATTGTCCCGTGGCCATCTTCACCCGCATCCTGACCGGCTTCGCGCGCTTCGTCGTCCGGGCCTTCGTCGCCGCGCTGGGCGCGGTGTTCGCGCTTGTCGGGCTGCTGCTGGTGCTGGGCGTGGGCCTGTTCGGTGTGGCGGTGGCGCTGGTTCTGGTGGCCTGGGCCCGGCTGCGGGGGCGGCCCGCGCCGCCGGTGCGCTTCCAGTGGCGCCAGGCCTGGGTACGCCGGGGCCGCTTCGGCGCGCGGTTCGGCGGCAGTGCCGGGGCGTTCGGGCGTCGGCGGGACGCCGATGTGGTGGATGTCGAGTTCACCGAGCCCCGCGCCGCGGACGCGCCGCCGCCGCCGCGGCGCCTGGAATGAGGCGGGCAGTGTCTGCCACGGGCGGGCAGGGCGCGGCGCCTCCCGCACGAATCGCTGCCCCGGCCTCGGGCGACCGGTCCCATGGGCGCTGAGGCCGTGCCTACCCCGCAGCGGGTGCTGCTGCTCGGCGCCACCGGCACCATCGGTCAGGCCACGGCCCGCGCCCTGCTGGCGCGCGGGCACGAGGTCGTGGCGCTGGTGCGGCCGCGCAGCGGCGTGGGCGGCCAGTGGGCGCAGGGCGACGTCCAGCGCCTGCTGCCCGGGGTCGAGTTGCGCGTGGGCGACGTGCGGGACGGCGGCTCGCTCGCCCGTGACGCCTTTCGCGGCGAGCGCTTCGACGCGCTCGTCTCCTGCCTGGCGTCGCGCAGCGGCGCGCCGCGCGACGCCTGGGCGGTGGACCATGCCGCCCAGGCGCAGGCGCTGCGGGCGGCGCGGGGCGCGGGCGTGGCGCACTTCGTGCTGCTGTCGGCGATCTGCGTTCAGAAGCCGCTGCTGGCCTTCCAGCAGGCCAAGCTCGCCTTCGAGCGCGAACTCGTCGCCTCCGGCCTGCGCCACTCCATCGTCCGCCCGACGGCCTTCTTCAAGTCCCTGTCCGGGCAGGTCGAGCGGGTGCGCCGCGGCCGGCCCTTCCTCGTCTTCGGCGACGGCACGCTGACAGCCTGCAAGCCGATCGCCGACGCGGACCTGGGCGACTACCTCGCCGGCTGCCTGGACGACCCGGCGCGCTGGAACCGGGTGCTGCCCATCGGCGGGCCGGGTCCGGCGATCACGCCGCGTGACCAGGCCGCGATGCTTGCGCGCCTGCTCGGCCGGCCGGCGCCCTTGCGGCAGGTGCCGGTGCGCCTGCTCGACGGCATCATCGGCGGCCTCTCCTTGGCGGGGCGGGTGGTTCCGGCACTGGCCGACAAGGCCGAGCTCGCGCGCATCGGCCGCTACTACGCCACCGAGTCCATGCTGGTCTGGGACGCCGCCGCCGGCCGCTACGACGCCGAAGCCACGCCCTCCACCGGCCGCCAGACCCTGGCCGGGCATTACGAGCGTCTGCTGAATGGGCAGGCCCAGGTCGAACTGGGCGACCACGCGGTGTTCTGACCCAAGGGGCGCCGGCACGGCGCTCAGCGTTGCGCCTGAACCTGCCTCACCGCCGCGTCGATGGCTGCCACCACGCCATCCACCACCGGCCTGCCCAGCGCGACCGAGAGCGTGGGGCCCAGGCCGGTCAGGCCGCCGGAGGCCAGCAGGATGGCCTCGGCGCCGTCCTCGGCCACCGCGGCGCGCGCGGTGGCGACCAGGCGCCGCAGCGCGTCCTCCCCGGCGCTGGCGGCCTCGGCCACGCCGATGCCGGCGGCGCGCACCGTGGCCAACGGCCCGGCGCCGTGCCGCTGCATCAGCGCGCGGATGCCGGGCACCGCGGCGTCGAAGGTGGTGACCACCGCAAAGCGCGGCGAGAGCGCCCGTGCCGCCGCCAGGGCGGCCGCGCAGGTGCCCACCACCGGCACCGGCACCAGCGCGCGGGCACCCGCCAGCGCCAGGTCGTCGAAGCAGGCGAGCACGTAGGCGTCGTAGCCGGCGGCCGCGCGCCGCGCGATCAGCGCCAGGGCTTCGCGCTCGGCCTCATCGCGCTCGGCCGCGGTCTCGATCGAGTGTGGGCCCTGCAAGGGGTTGACGACCTCCACACGCAGCGAGGGTGATTCGAAGCTGGCCGCCGCCGCGCGCACGCGCCGCGTCACCACCGGGTTGGTGTTGGGGTTGATCACCAGCACCTGGTGCAGGCGCTCTGTCACACGCCCGGCCAGGAACCCGGCGGAAGCCACGCCGTTCATCCGCCCGCCATCGACTCGGGCAGCCACAGCGCGATCTGCGGCCAGGCGATCAGCAGGCCGACGAAGCCGATCATGATGAAGACGTAGGGCAGCGCCCCGCGCACGACGTCGGCGAAGCTGCCGCCGTCGCGCCGCAGCCCCTGCACCACGAACAGGTTCATGCCCACGGGCGGCGTGATCAGCGCGATCTCGCACATCACGACGATGAAGATGCCGAACCACACCGGGTCCACCCCCACGGCCACGACCATGGGCACGGCGATCGGCACCGTCAGCACCAGCATCGACATCGCGTCCATGAACATGCCGAGCAGGATGTAGAAGCCCGTCAGCAGCGCCAGCAACGTGTAGGCGTTCAGGCCGAGCGAGCCCACCCACTGCGTGACCGCCTGCGCCGTGCCCAGCATCGACAGCGTCACGTTCAGCAGCAGCGCGCAGACGATCACCAGCACCACCATGCCCGTGGTGCGCGCCGACTGGCGGAAGCAGTGCTCCATCAGCGCCAGGCTCAGGCGGCCCTGGCGCCAGACGAAGAACAGGGCAACCATCACCCCCAGCGCCGCCGACTCCGTGGGCGTGGCCAGCCCACCGTAGATGCTGCCCATGACGACGAGGAAGATGACGGCCGGCGGCAGCAGGTGGCGCAGCAGGCGCAGCTTGTCCGCCAGCGGTACGGCAGGCGCGGTGTCGGCCGCGCCGGCGTCGCGGTGCGCGATCAGGATGTACAGCGAGAACAGCCCCGTCAGCAGCAGGCCGGGTACGACGCCGGCGATGAACAGCTGCCCCACCGACACATTGGCCAGCGAGCCGTAGACCAGCAGGTTCACGCTGGGCGGGATCAGGATGCCCAGCGTGCCGCCGGCCGCCAGCGAGCCCAGCGTGGCCTGCAGCGGGTAGCCGCGCTGGCCGAGCGCCGGCAGCGCCACGGTGGCGACCGTGGCGGCCGTGGCCACCGACGAGCCCGAGGTGGCCGAGAACAGCGCGAAGGTGCCGATGTTGGTGTGCAGCAGGCCGCCGGGCAGGCGGCCCAGCCAGACCGCGAGCACGTCGAACATCTTGTCGGCGATGCCGCTGCGCAGCAGGATCTCGCCCAGCAGCATGAACAGCGGGATCGCCGTCATCACCGAGTTGTTCAGCGTGCCCCAGACCACGCTGCCCATCATCTCGACCAGCGGCATGCCGAAGGCGAGGTAGCCGCCGACCGTGCCCACCGCGACGATGGCGAACGCCACGGGCAGGCTCAGGAACATCAGGGCCAGCATCGCGGCGAAGCCCAGGGCGAGGACGAGGATGCTCATGGCCGGGATCCCAGGCTCTCAGCGCCGCTTCAGATCTTCGAGCTCGGCGCGCAGCTCGTCCTCGACCGTCTCGGGCCCGAGAGCGGGCGTCACCTCGCGCCAGCGCCCCTGTGCCAGCAGCCGCAACAGCCGCCACAGCAGCGCCAGCGCCGGCAGCACGAAGGCGCACATCGCCGCCAGCCATACCGCCTGCGGGTAGATCAGCGGCGTGGCCCAGGGCGTCTGCGCGATCGACTGGAAGGCCTGGGTCTCCAGCACCGTGCGCACGCTGAAGATGGCCAGGAACACGGCCAGCGCCGCGAGCGCGATGACCGCGGCCGCGTCCAGCACGGCCCGGGAGCGCTCACCCAGGCCCTGGTAGAGCAGATTGATGCGGATGTGCGAGCGGTCGATCAGCGCCACCGCGAAGGCCAGTGGCGCGCCCACGGCGATGGCGTAGCCCGAGAGCTCGTCCACGCCGCCCAACGACACCGAGAACAGCTTGCGCACCAGCGTCTCCACCGTCACCGCCGCCGACAGCAGCAGCATCATGACGCCGAAGATCAGGCTGGCGGCGCGGGCGTAGCCTTGCACGGGGCGCTCCGTCTCGGTCGCGGGTCAGAGCCCGGCGCCGACGGTGGCCTTCCAGTCGGCCTCGCAGCTGGGGTTGACGGCGTTGCACTGGCGCGCCCAGACCGGCAGCGAGCGCTCGTTCAGCGCGTTCTTCACCGTGGCCAGGTCGGCGGGGGTCACCGGCACCGTGGTCAGCTTGTAGGGCTTGCCCAGGGTGCACGGCGTGGCGCCGGCGTTGCAGCGCATCGCGTCCTCGTAGAGCTCGGCCGAGTAGGCCCAGATGTCCTTGACGAGCCCGTCCACCGCCGTCTGCAGCTTCGCCTGGTCGGCCGGCGACATCTGGCGCCAGGTGTTCAGGTTGATCGCGTAGCCGTTGACGGCGAGCTGCAGCGCCAGCGGCAGCACGGTGGTCGCGGCCTCGGGCCAGCCGCCGGAGTTGGCCGACGCCGGGCCGGTGATGGCGCAGTCGACGACGCCGCGGGCCAGCGCCTGCTGCACCTCGCCGAAGGGCATGGGCACACCGGTGGCCCCGAGCCCGGCCATGAAGTTGGCGCTGTTCTGGTCACCGACGCGGACCTTCAGGCCCTTCAGGTCGGCCAGGCCCTTGATGCGCGGCTTGCAGAAGATCACCTGCGGGCCCGCGGGCCAGACACCCAGCAGCTTGGCGTTGAAGTTGGCCTACAGGCGCTTGTCGACCGTGGCGAAGTAGGCCGCGGTGTTCTTGCGCCCGGCCTCGAAGCTCGGGTTCAGGCCGACGAGGTCGAAGCCCAGGATGGTGGGTTCGTCGCGGCTGACCTGCGGGCCGCGGATCGAGACGATGTTGAACAGGCCCGAGCGCAGCACGCGCAGGCCGTCGGTGTCGGGGATGCCGGCCACGTCGACCGGCACGTACTGCACGGCGACGTTCAGCCCGGTCGCAGCGGCCAGCTTCTCGAAGAAGGGCTGCTCCTTGTTCTTCTGGATCAGGCCCGAACCCACGGGCTGGCCGAGCACCTTGAGTTGCAGCGGCTGCGCCTGGGCGGCGCCGAAGGCGAGCGCCGCGGCGGCGGCGCAGAGGAGGCGGATGGACATGGCGGTTCCTTTCGTGGCGGCATGCCGGCGCCCGGATTCGGGCACCGACTGAGGTGAAACGAAAGTTTCTTGCCAACTACCGTGAAACTCTAGTTTCCTGGCGAGCGCTCGCGCAAGCCCGGGTTTACCTGGGGGTAACCCTCGTTGCCGCCCCCTGAACGCGCCCGCGGCCGGTGCAAGGCCCGCGCCTGGTGCGCACCGGCCCGGTGCGTTCCGGCGGGGTGTGCGCCCGGTGGAGGGCGCGCTGGGCCGGCCCAGCGACCGGCAGCGCAGCCGGCTCGAGCTGCTCAGAGCTCCTCGAGCGCCTCGTTCAGGGCCTCGATCTCGCGCAGGCGGGTGCGGCCGGCGGCCCCGGCCTTCTCGATCGCGCGCGTGGCCAGCAGGTGGCACACCGCGGCGACGGCGACGTGATTGAACAGCGGCCCCGGCGCCGCGCAGTGGCAGCGGAAGTGCCAGTGCGCGCCCGGCAGCGGCGCGACGCCCTCGTCGGTGATGTAGAGCAGCCGCGCGTCGCTGCGCAGCACCGCCTTCAGCAGGCTGTCCGTCTGCGCCACGCGGCGGCGCAGGCCGAAGACGATGACGAGATCGCGCGCCTCGATGCTGACCAGGTGCTCGCCCAGGGTCTGCCCGCCGCCGGGGATGGCGACGATCTGCTCGACCACCTGGGTCAACTGCCACTGCAGGTAGCTCGCGAAGGCGTGGCTGCTGCGAAAGCCGACGACCCAGACCTTGCGCGCGGCCAGCAGCGCGTCGGCCACGGCGTCCACCTGCGCGTCGCCGATGGCCTGGAAGGTGGCCTCGAGGTTGGCTGCGCCCTGCAGCACGTGCGCCTGCACCGAGCGCACGCTCGAGGCGTCCGAGGCCGAGGTCAGGAACAGACGCGATCCGGTCTGCCGCTCGGCCCGCGCGTGGCGCCGCGCGGCCTCGTAGCTCTCGTAGCCCAGGCGCTTGACGAAGCGCGAGACCGTGGCCTTGGAGACCTGGGCCAGCTCAGCCAGCTCCGAGCCCGAGTAGCTCGCCAGCTCGCCGGGGAAGTCGCGCACGAACTCTCCCAGGCGCCGCTCGGCCGGGTGCAGCGCGGGCAGGGCCTCGCGGACGCGGGCGAGAAAGGGCTTTTCCTTCGGCGGCATGGGGGCGGTGCGCTCGGGTTGGATCGTGAGGCGGACGCGGATGGTAAGCCCGCGGCGCGGCAGGCTCCGGCGGCGTCGCGCGCCGCTCGACAATGCGGGTGATGAGCACCGTCGACCTTTTCACCCCGCTGGACCTCGGCCAGGGCCTGATCCTGCCCAACCGGGTGCTGCTGGCGCCCTGCACCCGCAACCGCGCCAGCGCCGAGCTGGGGCCCTCGGCAGGCGCGGCGGCCTACTACGCGGCGCGGGCCGACGCCGGCCTGCTGGTGACCGAGGCCGTGCTCGTCACGCCCGAAGCCCAGGGCTATCTCGACACGCCCGGGCTCTTCCTGGACACCCACGTGCCGGCGTGGCGCCTCGTCTGCGACGCCGTGCACGCGCGCGGTGGACGCATCTTCGCCCAGCTCTGGCACACCGGGCGCCTGGCGCACAGCCACTGGGCGCGCCTGCAGCCGGTGGCGCCCTCGGCCGTGCTCGACCCCATCCTGCGCCGGCAGGCCGGCGGCGTGGAGCTGTACAACGAGATGCCGCGCGCCCTGGCCACCGACGAGGTGCCGCAGGTGGTGGAGCTGTTCCGCGCTGCCGCGAAGCGCGCGCGCGAGGCCGGCTTCGACGGGGTCGAGATCCACGGCGCCAACGGCTACCTCGTCGAGCAGTTCCTGCGCGCGCACACGAACCGCCGCACCGACGCCTGGGGTGGCACCACCGAAGGCCGGCTGCGCTTCGCGCTCGAAGTCGTGCGGGCCTGCGCCGGGGTCTGGGGCCCCGGCCGCGTCGGCCTGCGCCTGTCGCCGGCGGCCTACTTCGGCGAGATGCGCTGGACGCCGGGTGACAACGAGGTCTACGTCGAGCTGCTGCGCCGCGTGCGCGAGTTCGCCCTGGCCTACGTGCACACCGGCGTCGTCGACGACCGCGTCTACGAGGAACTGGGCGCCACCTCGAGCCATTTCCTGCGCCGGCACTGGGACGGCGTGCTCGTGGCCAACGGCGCCTACACACCGCAGCGGGCGCAGGAGGCCGTGGCTGCCGGCGCCTGCGATCTGGTGTCCTTCGGCCGCAGCTTCATCGCCAACCCGGATCTCGTCGAGCGCCTGCGCCAGGGCCGGCCGCTGGCGGCCTACCGGCCCGAGATGACCAAGGCGCTCGAATGAACGGCCCCGCTCCTCTTTCGGCCGACCCCGGCCCGATCACGCGCCACGGCTGCCGGGTGGGCGGGCGCTGGTTGCACTACCGGCGCCTGGGCGCCGGGCCGCCGGTGCTGCTGCTGCACCAGACGCCCCAGTCCTCGCAGACGCTGGAGCCGCTGATGCGGCTGCTGGCCCCGCATGCCACGGCGCTGGCGGTGGACACGCCGGGTTTCGGCCTCTCCGACCCCTTGCCCGGGGACGACTGGCGCATGGCCGACCTGGCCGACGCGATGGCGGGCGTCCTCGACGCCCTGGGCATCGACCGGGTGGCGGTGTGCGGCCAGCACACCGGCGCCTCGATCGGGGCGGAACTGGCGCTGCGCCACCCGGGCCGGGTCAGCGCGCTCGCCCTCGACGGGCTGCCGCTGTTCACGGCGGAAGAGGCGGCGAGCATCCTGCCGCACCAGCTCTACCGCTTCCAGCCCCAGCCCGAGGGCACGCACCTGATGTGGGCCTGGTCGCGCTTCCGTGACGGCTGGCTGTTCTTCCCCTGGTCGCAGCGCGACCGCGCGCACCGGCGCGCGCTCGACCTGCCGGGGCCGGAACTGATCCACCGCATGCAGGTCATGGAGCTGCTGCGCTCGCGCGAGAGCCACCTGCGTGTCTACCCCGGCGTCTTCGCCTGGCCGGGTGCGCAGGTCGTCGCGGCCCTGCCGCTGCCGCTGTGGACGGGCACGACGGCCGACGACCAGCTCTTCCCACACCTGCAACGCCTGCCCGCGCTGCCGCCGGGCTCTCGCGTGGAGCCGCTGCCGCTGGGCGCGCGCGCCCAGGTGCTGCAGGCGCAGGCGCGCTGGGTGCTCGCGCGCCTGCCGACTGGCGATGCGCCGCCCTCGCTGCCGGCCCGGGAGCATTGGGCCGGGCCCGACGGCCGCGGCCGCGCCTTCGCCGAGGGCCTGTCGGTGCACGGCCTCGGCCTGGACCGGCCCGGGCCGGCGCGCCTGCTGCTGCACGGCGCGGGCGGCTCGGCGCGCGGCGAGCTGCGGCGCTGGCAGGACGCCGCGGGTGGGGGCGAGCCGGCCGGCCCGGTGCTGGCCGTGGACCTGCCGGGGCACGGGGATTCCACCGGGCCGGTGAGCGAGCCGGCGGCCGCAGCCCGCAGCGTGGCCGCCGCCCTGGCCGCGCTGGGCTGGCGCGAGATCGAGGTGCACGCGCGCGGCTACGGCGCCGCGGTGGCGGTGGAGTGGGCCTTGCAGTCGGCGCCGGCTGGTGCCCCGACGCCTGCCTTGCCCTGCCGCCCGCGCGCGCTGCACCTGTCGGAGCTGGCGGCGCGCGGCGCGGACGAGCGCGCGCGCTGGCGCGAGCGCTACGCCACGCCCATCGAGCCCGCCTGGGACGGCAGCCACCTCGTGCGCCTGTGGCACGAGGTGCGTGACCGCGAGCTCTTCCACCCCTGGTTCGAGCGCGGGCGGGCGAACATCCGCCCCGTGGAGCCGCGCCTCGATGCCGAGAGCCTGACGCAGGCGGTCTTCGCGGCCCTGTGCTGCGAAGACTGGGTGCGGGCGCACACGCTGTGGCTGGACTGGGATCCTGCGGGCCCCCGGGGCGTCGCCGCGGCGGCCGGCGCCGGCGTGCCCGTGCACCTGCATGCCGAGCCGGGCGATGGCTGGGCCCACGGTCTGGAATCGCTTCAGGCCTGACCCGGCTCTCAGGCTCTCACACCTCGGGCGGCAGCGCCGCCAGCAATTCCGCCGTGTAGGGGTGCTGCGGCGCGGACCACACCGCGTCGGTGTCGCCCACCTCGACGAGGCGCCCGTGCTGCATCACCGCGATGCGCTCGGCCATGCAGCGCACCACGCGCAGGTCGTGCGAGATGAACAGCAGCGCGAGCCCGAGCTCGCGTTGCAGGTCGCGCAGCAGGTTCAGGATCTGGGCCTGGATCGAGACGTCGAGCGCCGACACCGGCTCGTCGCACACCAGCAGCGCCGGCTCGATCGCGATCGCGCGCGCGATGGCCACGCGCTGCCGCTGCCCGCCCGAGAGCTCGTGCGGGTGGCGCTGCGCCACCTCGGCGGGCAGGCCTACGCGCTCCAGCAACGCGGCTACGCGCAGGCCCGGGGCCGGCGCCGACGGCGGGGCGTGCAGGCGCAGCGGCTCGGCCAGTTGGGCGCCGATGCGCTGACGCGGGTGCAGCGAGCCGTAGGGGTCCTGGAACACCATCTGCACGGCCCGCGCCAGCGGCAGGCGGTTGCGGGCATCGCGGCGGGCCGGGTCCATGCCGCTGACGCGCACCTCGCCCTCGCGCGGGGCCAGCAGCCCGCACGCCAGGCGTGCCAGCGTCGACTTGCCGCACCCGGATTCCCCCACCAGGCCGAGCGCCCCGCCGCGCTCGAGCTGCAGGCAGACCCCGTCTACCGCCGCACCCGTGGACGCGCCAGCGTAGGCATGGCGCACGCTGCGCATCGACAGCGCGGGCACGGGTTCAGCCATGGCCGGCCTCCGCAGGCGGTCGCGGCCCGCCATCTTCGGCGCCCGCCCCGAGCCAGCAGGCGCTGGCGCGGTCCGGGCCCGTCGGCGCCAGCGGCGGCGCCTCGGCGGCGCACCTTGGCAGGGCGTCGGCGCAGCGCGGCGCAAAGGGGCAGCCGCGCCGCCCCGGGGATGGCGCGGCCACCGTGCCCGGGATCTCCTGCAGCCGCTGCGTGCGCGGCAGGCGGCCGCTGGGGCGGGCGCGCAGCAGGCCGCGCGTGTAGGGGTGGCGCGGCGCGCGCAGCACTGCGGCGGCCGGGCCTTCCTCCATCAGGCGGCCGCCGTACATCACGAGCGCGCGGTCGGCCACCTGCTGCACGACGCCGAGGTCGTGCGTGATCAGCAGCAGCGCCAGCCCGCGCTCGCGCTGCAGCTGCTGCAGCAGCCGCAGGATGCCGGCCTGGACCGTCACGTCCAGCGCGGTGGTCGGCTCGTCGGCGATCAGCAGCGCCGGGTCGCAGGCCAGCGCCATCGCGATCATCACGCGCTGGCGCTGCCCACCCGAGAGCTGGTGCGGATGCTGGTCGATGCGGCGTTCGGGCTCGGGGATCTGCACCTGACGCAGCAGCTCGACGGCGCGCTCGCGCGCCGCCGCGGGCGTCAGCGCCAGATGCGCGCGCAGCCCCTCCACGATCTGCGCGCCCACGCGCATCACCGGGTTCAGCGAGCTCATGGGCTCCTGGAAGATCATGCCGATGTGGCGCCCCTGCAGACGGCGCCAGGCCGCGGGCGCGAGCCCGCGCAGGGCCTGGCCGTCGAAGCGGGCCTGGCCGCCGGCCCAGCGCACGCCCGGCGGCAGCAGCCCGGCCAGCGCCAGTGCCGTCAGCGACTTGCCGCTGCCCGACTCGCCCACCACGGCCAGGGTCTGGCCGCGCCGCAGGTCGAAGTCCACCCCGTCGACGAGCGCGGCGCCGTCGCCGCGCTCCAGGCGCAGCCCGCGCACCTGCAGCAGCGCGGGCTCCGCGGGCAGGGGCGACGCGCCGGTGCCGGTGATCGCGGGCATGTTCATCCGGGCAGGCGCGTGTTCAGCGCGTCGTTCAGGCCGTCGCCGAGCAGGTTCAGCGCCAGCACGCTGAGCATGATGGCCAGGCCGGGCACGACCACCAGGTACCAGCCGGCGCGGAAGTCCGAGCGCCCCAGGCCCACCATCGTGCCCCAGGAGACGACGTTCGGGTCCCCGAGGCCGAGGAAGGCGAGCCCGGACTCGATCAGGATCGCGCTCGCCACCATGATGGAGGCGCTGACGATCACCGGCGGCAGCGCGTTGGGCAGCATCTGGGTCACGACGATGCGGGCCGGCGACATGCCCATCAGGCGCGCGGCGCTGACGAAGTCGGCCTCGCGCAGGCGCATGAACTCGGCGCGCACCAGGCGCGCCACGGTGGGCCAGGAGATGAGCGCGATCGCGCCGACGATCGAACCCACCGAGGGCTTGACGATGAGGACGACGACGATGGCCAGCAGGAAGGGCGGCACGGTCTGCACCGCGTCGGTCAGGCGCATCAGCGCATCGTCGACCCAGCCGCCGCGGTAGCCGGCGACGGCCCCGACGAGCAGGCCCGCGCCGAGCGCCGCGGCCGTGGCGGCGGCGCCGATCAGCAGCGAGACGCGCGCCCCGTGCAGCAAGCCGGCCAGCAGGTCACGGCCGAGGGCGTCGGTGCCCAGAGGGCGTAGCGGGTCGGCGCCGGGCCAGGTCATGGGCGCGCCCACGGTGACCCAGGGGCCCTCGGGGTAGAGCAGCGGCCCCAGCAGCGCCATCGCCGCCACCAGCGCGAGCAGCGCCGCCCCGGCGACGAAGGAGGCCGAGCGGGCCAGGCGGCGGCGCAGCGTCTGCATCGTGTCGGGCCCTCAGCGCAGGCGGATGCGCGGGTCCAGCCGCGTGTACAGCAGGTCCACGGCCAGGCTCACGGTGAGCACGAGCACCGAGCTCAGCAGCAGCACGCCCATGACCAGCGGCACGTCGCGCTTGAACACGGCCTCGAAGGCGAGCCGGCCGATGCCCGGCCAGCCGAAGAGGGTCTCGACGATGACCGAGCCGCCCAGCAGCGAGCTGACCTGCAGCCCGGCCATCGTGACGATGGGCAGCAGCGCGTTGCGCCCGGCGTGGTGCCAGACCACGCGCCAGGGCGCAAGCCCCTTGCTGCGCGCGGTGCGCACGTGCTCCATCGGCAGCACCTCGAGCATGGCCGCGCGCATCAGCCGGGTGTAGATCGCAACGTAGAACAGACCCAGCGTCAGCGTCGGCAGCACGAGGTGGCGCGCCGTGTCGACTGCCCGCAGCCAGGCCGGGCTGTCGTCGTAGAGCGAGCTCATCCCCGCCATCGGCAGCCACTGCAGCTGGACCGAGAAGACGAGGATCATCACGATGCCCACCAGGAAGCCCGGCGTGGCGTAGAACAGCAGCGCCAGCACCGAGATCACGCCATCCAGCCAGCGCCGCGCCCGCAGCGCCGCGGCCATGCCCAGGCCCACGCCCAGCACCACCGCCAGGCCGATGGCGCTGAGCATCAGCAGCGCCGTGGCCGGCAGGCGCTCGGCGATGAGCTGCCACACCGGCGCGTCCATCGAGTGCGCCTGGCCCCAGTCCAGCGTCACCACGCGCTGCAGGTGCAGCAACAGTTGCACCGGCAGGGGCCGATCCAGGCCGAGTTCGGCCCGCAGTTGGGCGACGAAGGCCGGGTCCGAGGCCTGCGACTCGCCGGCGATGACGTCGGCCACGTCGCCCGGCGCCAGGTGCAGCAGCAGGAACTGCAGCACGATGACGATGCCCAGCACCAGGGCGGCCTGGCCCAGGCGGCGCAGGACGTAGCGCAGCAGCGCCATCAGGCCCCCGCCCTGCGCAGGCGCGTGCGGTGGGCGGGGCCGGCCCGGCGCAAGGCGCTCAGTTCGGGGCCAGCCAGACGTCGGCGAAGCCGCCGTAGACGCCGTCGGCCAGCGTCGCGTGGTTGCGCACGCGCTTGTTGAAGACCGTGAACTGGTCGATCGCCACCAGCGGGATCACCGGCAGCTCGGTGGCGAGGATGCGCTGGATGGCGGCGAAGTGCCGCTTGCGCACCAGCGGGTCCTGGTTCACCGAGGCCTGCTCGAAGTACTGGTCCAGATCGGCGTTGCGGAAGTGCGTGCCGTTGGTGAAGGGCGTGCCCGGCACGATGTTCTTCGACGAATAGGCGCGCTGGATGCCGATGGAGGGGTCGGACGCGTTGGTCAGCGCCGAGAGGTTGATCGCCCAGTCGCGCCCGGTCCAGATGCGGCGCACCCAGGTGGCGAAGTCGGTGGAGCGCACGTCGGCGTCGATGCCGATCTGCGTGAACTGCTGGCGCACGTACTGTGCCACCTTGGGGTACTGGTCGCCGAAGGGCACGAAGTCGATCGTGAGCTTGAAGCGCTTGCCGTCGGCGCCGCGCTTCAGGCCGGCCTCGTCCAGCAGTTGCTCGGCCTTGCGCAGGTCGTAGGGGTACTGCGGCACGTCGTCGGTGTGGGCCTGGCGCAGCCCATGGTGCACGGGTGAGGTGGCGACGCGACCGAAACCCATCCAGACGTTGTCGAGGATGAACTTGCGGTCGATGGCGTACGCGAGCGCGCGCCTCACTTCGGCGCGGCCCACGATCGGGTGCTGGGTGTTGAACTCGGCGAAGGAGACCGTGGAGTCGAAATGGTAGCCGTCGGTCGTCAGCGCGAGGTGGGGCAGGCTGCCCAGGCGGCGCGCGTCGGAGGCGGCCACGGTGCTGTGGAAGACCATGTCGACCGCGCGCGACTCCACCGCGGCACCGCGCGCCTGGGTGTCCGGGATGACGCGGAAGACGATGCGGTCGAGCAGGGGCTTGCCGGCCTCGAAGTAGTTCGGGTTGCGCACGAGCACGATGCTGTCGCCGCGCCGCCACTCGCTGAACATGAAAGGCCCGGTGCCCACGGGGCGGCTGTTGGCCGGGTTGCGGCGGATGTCGGTGTTGTCGTACACGTGGGCAGGCAGGATGGTGGCCGTGGCCACCGGCAGCGCGGCCATCAGCGCCGCCGCGGGCTGGCGCATCACCAGCACCGCCGTGTGCGCGTCCGGCGTCTGCACCGCTTCGACGTTGGCGAAGGTGGTGCGCACGAGGCCGTTGTTGGGCCCGAAGCCCTTCATGACGGAAAAGGCGACGTCGGCCGAGGTGAAGTCCCGGCCGTCGTGCCACTTCACGCCCTTGCGCAGCTTGAAGGTGATCGTGCGGCCGTCGGGCGCGACCGACCAGGACTCGGCCAGGTCGGGCTGCATGTTCATCTTCAGGTCGTACTTGACGAGCCCGTTGTAGATCTTGCCGGCGACGATCTTGACCTGCTGCGTGGTGTCGATCGCCGAGTTCAGGTGCGCCGGCTCGGTGGGCAGCGCGATCGTCAGCGTGCCCCCGCGCGCGGGGGCCTGGGCGTGGCCGGTCAGCAGGTGCAGCGCTGTCAGCGAGGCCAGCAGCAGCTTGGTCGTCGTGCGCATCGAGGGTCTCCTTCACGCCGGATGAGGCATCTCGAAAATGCTAGCACGCAGGGGTGCTTGCGTACAATTTCGGGGTATCAGGGAAACCCTTCCTTCAGGCTGGCGCCGCCCCTGGCGGTGAAAAGTATGCAAAGCACTTCGTCCGCCTCCGACCCCGTCGATCTGGACCACGTGGGCTTCATCGTCCCGGAGCTGGCCGCAGCGCGCGCCCTGTTCGAGGGTCTGGGGTTCACGCTCACGGCACGTGCCGATCACACCCGGCGCGGCGCCCAGGGGCGGGTGTCGCCGGCCGGCAGCGCCCAGCATTCGGTGATGTTCGGCACCGGCTACATCGAGCTGATGCAGATCACCGACCCTCTGGCCGGGCACCAGCTCACCCCGGCGATGCGCGAGCGCTTCGGCCTGCACGTGCTGGCGCTCGGCACGCCCGACGCCGTGGCCTGCAACGCGATGCGGCAGCGTGCCGGGCTGGAGGTCGGCGCGGTGATGGACTGGTCACGCCCGGTGACCACGCCCGAGCGCTCGGGCCTGGCGCGCTTCCTGTACTTCGACACGCGCTGGGCGGTGGGGGACCCCTCCTACGTCTGCTGGGTCCACCACGCCACGCCGGAACTCGTGCGTTCGCCCTCGCTGCTGCGCCACGCCAATGGGGCGACGGCCTTGCGCGGCCTGCGCTACGCGGGCCCGCGCGCGGCGCTGCGCGCCTGGGGGCGTCGCCTGGTCCAGGCCGGTGCCGTGGCCGCGTCCGGCTTCGACGGCTCGGGGCGCCTGAGCCTCGGTGAGAGCGGGATCGAGCTCGTCCCCGACGAGACGATGGCGCGCGTGCTGCCGGTCGGCCTGACGATCGCCTTCCCCTCCCTGGCGCCGTTGCAGGCCGCGGCGCAGCGGCTGGGGCTGACGGCGGTGGCCCAGGGACCTGACACTCTGGACATAGACCTCGGCCCGGGCTTCGGCCTGACGCTGCACGCGGTGGTGGAGGCTCGCGCCCGCTGAGCGGCCAGGCGCGGTCTGCGGGTCTCGCGCCAGGGCTTGGCCGCTGCCGATCGCTGGTGCGTCAACCCCCCTGCTGCGCCCACCACGCGTCGACCACCTCGCCCAGCGTGGGCGTCCAGGTCTCGGGCTGGGCGCAGGCGTGGGCGAGCACGCGCTCGAACATCGCGATGCGCAGCGGAGCCCCCATCACCCAGGGCCGGACGCAGAAGTGCAGCAGCCGGGCTGACTGCCGGGCGTCGACGGCGAGCTGGTCCAGGGCCTTGACGAAGTGGTCTTCCATCATGTCCAGGTTGCACATGCGGTTGATCAGCACCGTCTGGTCGTCGAAGTCGGCCCACAGCGGCGTGGCCACCAGGCGCCCGGGCGTGCTCATGCGGTAGGGCTGCTCGTCGTTGGCCCAGTCGCTGAGGTATTCCACGCCCGCTTCGCCCAGCAGTTGCGGGGTGCGAGTGGACTCGCTGTAGTCGGCGCCGAACCAGCCGCGCGTGGCGATGCCGCAGCGCCGCAGGCGCTGCAGGGTCTGCGCGATGTAGGCGCGTTCCTCCTGCAGGCCCATGGCGCTGGTCTGCGGGCGCGTGACGCTCAGGCCGTGGGCGACGAACTCGGCGCCGTCGGCGCGCAGCACGTCGACAAGGCCGGGGCAGTCCTCGGCCGTCAGCGCGTCGATCGCCACCGTCGGCCGGATGCCATGCCGGCGCAGCGCGTCCAGCAGGCGGAAGATGCCCACGCGGTGGCCGTACTCGCGCGTGGACACGCGTGAGATGTTCGGGAACTCGCGCGCCAGCCCGCCGCCGACGCTGCGCACCTGCGGCCATCCTTGCGGCAGCGGGTCCTCGTAGGACTCCAGCACGATCAGCGGCACGACGGCCAGGTTGCGCCCGCCGGGCCAGTGCAGCGGCCGCCGGCCGGGCCAGGGCAGCCAGGGCAGGTGCGGGTGGTCGTAGCCGGTGCGGCGCTGCGCCGGCCAGGGACCGCCGTCCACCGGCGTGGTCGGCAGGGCGGGCGCCGGCGCCTCAGGCGATGGCGCAGCCGCATCCGCTGGCGACTTGCCCCAAGCCCCCCCGGGCACGGGTGCAGCCACCACAGCGCGCCGCGCTGCCTGGCGCGCGTGGTAGTCCTCGGCAAAGGCCAGTTGCTCGTCGTGGTGGTGGTCCAGGAAGTGCTGCGCGATCTCGTCGCCGGTGGCGAACCACACGCCCTCGTGGCGGCAGATGTGGTCCAGCACCTGGCGCAGATGGCCCACGTGGTGTGGCTGGCCGATCTGGTAGGGATGCAGCGCGATGCAGTAGACACGCCCGCCGTCGGCGCTCTCGGCGTGGAGCCGGTCGAAGGCATCGATGCAGGCCTGCACGAAGTAGCGCCCGCCGTAGGGCCGGCCGTCCCACAGCGGGGCGTCGTTCAGCTCGTAGGAATAGGGCATCGAGACCAGGCGCTGCCCGGGCACGATGATGGGCACGGGCACGTCGTCGTGCACCCAGTCGGCGTGGTAGCTCAGCCCGGCCTCGGCGATCAGGCGCGGCGTCAGCGCGGTGTTCGTGATCGCCGGCGTCAGGATGCCCTTCAGCACCTGGCCCGTGTGGCGCGCCAGCGTCTCGACGTTGTCGCGGTAGAAGGCCCGCTCCTGCGCCTCGTCCATGCCGTAGAGGAAGCGCGTGTTGTACAGGCCGTGGCTCATGACGCCCCAGCCGCGCTCGCGGATGAGCTGCGCGATCTCCGGGAAGTGGTCCAGCAGCGCCAGGTTCAGCGAGGCCGTGGCGCGCACCGGGTACTCGCGCAGCACCTCGTCCATGCGCCAGATGCCGACCCGGTTGCCGTAGTCGCGAAAGCCGTACTCGCGCACGTCTGGGTGCGAGGGCACGCGGTCCCAGGTCTCCCGCCCCATCGCCGGTGGCGGGGTGTACTCGTAGAACTCGACGTTGGGCACGATCCACACCGCCAGGCGCTTGCCATCGGGCCAGCGGACCGGCGGGCGCTCGGTGACGGGGACGTAGCGGACGAAGTCCTTGATCGAGCGGGGTGTGGGCGTGGGCATGGGCTGGGTGGGGCAGGTTCGTAGGGGGGGGAGGGCTCACGAGAACCCATTCGCAAGGCCTCTCACCCTACCCGCTCGCACTGAGCTTGTCGAAGTGCGCGCAAGGGGCTTCGACAGGCTCAGCCCGAACGGCTTCTTTGCGAACACTCCGCACCGACAGTGGTGTGGGAAGCTCTCAGGCGGTCAGCGGTCAGCGGTCAGTGGTCAGTGGTCAGCGGTCAGCGGCCAGGGCAGGGCGCGCACGTCGGGCAGGGTGCCGATCGCCCACAGCGTGTCGAGCAACTCGCGCGTCTGCGCCTCGCCGATGCCGGCGTGCGCCGCGCAGCCCATGAACTTGGCGCCCACCTGCGCTGCGTCCAGCGGCCGGTCGGCGTGGCCCGGCGGCCGGCGCACCTGTGGCGAGGCGAGCACGCGGCCGTCGTCCAGGTGCACGAAGATCTGGTCGAAGGGCGCGGCGTCGCGCCAGCCGGGCTCGAAGTCCTCGGTCGTCTCGGTGCGCACCGCGGCCATCAGGCGCTGCATCAGTGGCGCGCGCACGACCTCGTCGCGCAGTTCGGCAAAGCCCACCTGCCCGTGCACGAGCGCGCAGCACAGCGCGAACTCGAGGCTGAACTTGGCCTGCAGCGCGTCCTGCGGCAGGTGGTAGGGCATGACGGCGGCGTGCCGCGCGCTCACGTGGGCCACCATGTTTTGCACGCGCTGCGGGTCCACCGCCTGCGCCTCGCGCAGGCCCAGCATGGCGTCGATGCCGCGCTGGGCTGCGCCCACCACCGGGTAGCGCTTCAGGTTCAGCCGGTACTGGCGGATGCGCCAGGACGCGCCGGCCGGGAAGGGCGTGTCCAGGTCGACCCGGCCCTGGGGCGAGAAGGCGCGCAGCATGCCGCGGCCGCCCTCGATGGCCGTGGCGCTGGCCTGCAGGCCGTGGGCGGCCAGCGTGGCCGCCTGCAGGCCGACCTCGGCCGCGCGCCCGCCGTGGTAGGGCTTGGCCATGGTGCCGAAGTTCTCGAACACGCCGCCGGCACTCGAGGCGGCGAGCGCCAGCGCGTGCCGGGTGCGCTCGGCGTCGAGCCCCCAGACCACCGCGGCGGCGGCCGTGGCGCCCAGCGTGCCGAGCACCGCCGTGGGGTGCCAGCCGCGGTCGTAGTAGAGGTCCTTCTCGCGTCCGAAGGCGTCGGCCCAGACCTCGTAGCCGGCGATGTAGGCGCGCAGCGCCAGCGCGCCGGGCACCGGCCGCGCGCCGGCCTGGGCCGCCGCCAGGATGGCCGGCACCAGCACCGCGCTCGGGTGGTTGGAGAAGGCAAAGTCGTCGTAGTCCATCGCGTGCGCCGCGGTGGCGTTGACGCAGGCGGCCAGTGCCGCGGGCACGCGCTGCGCGCGCCCGGCCAGCGCCGCCTGCGCCGCCCCGCCCTGGGCCGTGGCCCAGCGCGCGAGCACCTCCACGACAGGCTCGCGCGCGCCCGCGAGCATGACGCCGGCGGCGTCGACGAAGCCGGTGGTGGCAGTGTGCAGCGCCTCTTCGGGCGGGGCGAGGGTCGCGGCGGTGGCCGCGAAGTCGGCGTAGGCTTGGGTCAGGGGGGTCATGGGACCGGACGATAAACGATGGCGTGCAGGGGCGGCTGCGCGCCCCGGACACCCGGCGCTGAAGCCCGGCGGCGCCTTCAGCGCACCAGGTTCTCCACCAGCGCCGCCATCCCCATGCCCGAGCCCAGGCACATGCTGATGACGGCGCGGCGGCCGCCGGTGTCGGCCAGGTGGTGCAGGGCCGTGATGGTCATGCGCAGGCCGGTGGCGCCGGGCGGGTGGCCGATGCTGATGCCGCCGCCATAGAGGTTGGTGCGCGCGCGAGGGATGCCCAGTTCCCGCTCGGCGTGCAGGTTGACGACGGCGAAGGCCTCGTTGATCTCGAAGTAGTCGATGTCGGCCACCGTCAGGCCCTGGCGCTGCAGCAGGCGCCGGATCGCGGGCACCGGGCCGGCACCCATGATCTCGGGCGGCACGCCCACGACGGCCCAGTCCACCAGCCGCGCTTCGGCACGGACGCCGGCGGCCCGAGCGGCCGCAGCGTCGGCCACCAGCAGCGCGGCCGCGCCATCGGTCACACCGCTGGAATTGCCCGCCGTGACCAGGCCGCGGCCGTCGTGGCGGAAAGCGGGCTTCAGCGAGGCGAGCTTCTCCAGCGTCACCTGCGGCCGCGGGAACTCGTCGTGCTCGAACAGGCGCGTGGCGCC
>Ga0169931_10003832_pt1 | contig 23694 bp, 19 predicted proteins | sample Kivu_15m_20L_FD_129675 | JGI IMG/M metagenome (GOLD analysis project Ga0169931, IMG submission 129675) | Freshwater microbial communities from Lake Kivu, Western Province, Rwanda to study Microbial Dark Matter (Phase II) - Kivu_15m_20L... | ecosystem: Environmental > Aquatic > Freshwater > Lake...
TGGATACTTTAGCAAGTAATTTCCTCGGTCGCTATTTACGATTATTTCCAAATCAGCGTGATTCAGTTATTAATTCTTGGCGCAAAAGTGATACTATGTGGCTTAGACGCTCATGCCTGATTTTTCAATTAAGATATAAATCCGCTACAAATTTTACGTTGCTTAAAAGCCTGATTGTCGATTTAAAACACGAAAAGGAATTCTTTATTCAAAAAGCAATTGGCTGGTCACTGCGCGAATATGCGAAAACAAATCCAGAATCAGTTAGAGCTTTTGTAGAAGAGTCAGGTCTTCAGGGCTTAGCTAAACGTGAAGCGCTAAAACATATAGGTTAAGAGAAAATCGCTTTCAAAATCGCAATAACCTCCTCCGATTGTTCAATGTGTGCCATGTGCCCTGCCTTTTCAAGTACAAAAAGATTTTTGGATGATTTGAGTTGACTTTTGATAAAATCAGTATCAACGAGTTTGTCTAACTTTCCGTGTATAATAAAATATTCAGTTGGGTTCTTATGTACTTCACTTGTAAAATCTGTGCGTTCCCGCATCGCAAGTGCTGAATAAGCAATGGATTCGGGGGGCATTCTTAACGCTTCATCTATCAAGGTATCGATTTCTGCATGGTGATTTTCAGGTTTGCCAAATAAATTAGGAATAGCCTCCTGAATAAATAGCTTCTTGGCTTTGAATGCAATGTCTGCTACACGAATGCGATCTTTTTTCTTTTGTTCACTATCCCCCCAGAAATTTGAGTTAAGTAAAACAACCTTTTCACATCGTGAATCCATTTCTTTCAATAATAAACCAACATATCCTCCCATGGAATGACCAATAATTGAATAAGACTTAATCCCAAGGAAATTGAAAACTTTGAGCACTTCATGAGCCATAAATTCAATACTCGGGCTTTCCGAATTATCTGTTATCGCTGAATTTCCATGACCGGGTAAATCAATAAAAATATTTTGTGCATTTAAGTCTTTTAGGTCAAGAAATGACCACATGGAATTAGATTCCAAAAATCCATGCAAAAAAACTAAGGTTTTACCTTCCCTGTCAACCGTAAAATGCAGCACGATTATGAATTCATTAAATCCTCAATCTCTTCAGCTTGTAGAGGAATATCTTTCATTAAATTGAATGGCTCTCCTTTTTCTTGAACAACTAAATCGTCCTCGAGTCTAATTCCTAATCCCTCTTCCGGTATATAAATTCCTGGTTCACACGTGAAAACCATTCCTGCTTGAATTGGTTCATTCCAAAGTCCAACATCATGCGTGTCAAGTCCAAGAAAATGGGAGGTTCCGTGCATAAAATACTTTTTGTACGCTGGCCAATCAGGATTTTGCTTCTTAATGTCGTCCAGTGTTATCAATTTTAATTTTACCAGTTGTTCTTCCATTAATAATCCAACTTGCTTGTGATATTCTGCCATTATTGTACCTGGAACCAATAATTTTTGCGCTTCGGTTTTTACATGAAGAACTGCGTTATAGACTTCTTTTTGGCGAGTTGTGAATCGACCATTTACAGGAATACATCGTGTTAAATCCGAGGCGTAGTTGGCATATTCTGCGCCTACATCCAACAGAATCACATCGCCATCTTTGCATTGCTGATTGTTTTCGATGTAATGTAAAACACAAGCATTTTTACCAGATGCAACAATTGGCGTGTAAGCAAATCCTTTGGAACGATTGCGTAAAAATTCGTGTGCCAATTCTGCCTCAATTTCATATTCCCACACTCCCGGTTTTATAAAATTTAACAATCTTCTAACCCCAGCTTCTGTAATCTTACAGGCTTTTTGCATCAATTCAAGCTCAATAGCTTCTTTAATTGAACGAATTTTATGCAGTATGGGAGCTGACTTAAAAACCTGATGTGCTGGAAAATTTTGTTTTACTTTTTTAATGAAGCGATCTTCTCTCGTTTCTACTTCCGTATTCGCCCTGAGATGTTCGTTGGTATTCAAATAAATCCCTTGGGCCTCTGCCATGAGTTGCTTGAAAATTGTAGGGAATTGTTGTAGCCAATAAACGGTTTTAATCCCTGCAGTATCAAATGCGGCTTGTTTTGTCAGTTTCTCTCCTTCCCAAATAGCAATATGTTCGCTCGTTTCTTTTAAGAATAATACTTCACGATGAGCAGGATTCGAACAGTCCGGAAAAAGTACTAAGATTGATTCCTCTTGATCCACTCCCGATAAATACAAAATATCGCGATGTTGTTGAAAAGGTATTGTACTGTCTGCACTAATTGGATATATATCGTTTGAATTAAATACAGCGAGTGTATTTTTCTCCATTCTTTGCGTGAATTTATGTCTATTTTTCACATAAAGTGAACTGTCTATTCGATCGTATTTCATTTCTTGATTTTAAAATTTAAAATTACATAAAGTTTTGGATGGAAATTAAGAATTTAAGCAAATCAGTTACCGATTAGAACCACAAAAAATTAGTTTGTCTTTCTCACCTCATTGAAGAATTGTTCGAGAATTTTTAAATTACCAGGATCTTGTATGTAATAGCGTTCCGGATGCCATTGAACACCTAAAACAAATGATTTTCGTTGAGAATTGTCGTTTTCAATACTTTCAATGATTCCACCTGGACTTTTTGCTGATATTTTGAGTGTTTTACCAAGTTCTCCTACACATTGGTGATGAAATGAATTAACAAGCATTGATTTTCTGGTACCAAAACAATCGTATAACTTCGTATTCTCTGAAATGATAACATTGTGATAAACATCCTTTTTTCGTTTGGGGTCGCGGTGTTTTTCATTTTTTGTTGAAGGTTTGCAAAAAGAAGGAATATCCACGCACAAGGTACCACCAAAATAAACATTTATAAACTGCATTCCTCTACAAATTCCAAAAATGGGTAATGATGAGGTATCAGCCCACTGCAAAAGAGCAAATTCTATAGAATCACGAGTTTCATCTATTTCACAATAATTAATCAATTCTTTTTTATTGAAACGTCCCGGATTAATATCCAATCCACCAAGTAAAAGCAGCCCTGAACATTTCTTCAATAAACGCTCTCTTTCTTCAAATTTTACCTGCATAAAATCTATGAATTCCATATCCGAAGAAATTTGTTTGGAGTAGGAAATAGTATTTTGATTAAGGCGTGCTGTAGCAATGTAAAATTTAGTTTGCGAGAATAAATTTATCGATACGCTGATTGCAAAATAAATAAAATACGAACAACAAAGTTTAATTTTCATGATGTCAAATGTACATATTTTTAGTTTTGTTTTTTTCTTGTTGATTTGGATCTGAATTCATAGAATTTGCATAATTCTTCTTAGCGGTTACTAAGTAGTTCTACGTATTACCCTATAATAGATTACTTGCATCAAAGCCTATCCCAATTTTTTCATGCATTTTTGCAAATCATACAAATTAAATTAGGGGATTTATGTACGGGCTTGTTAATAAGGCGATTAAAGATTTGGTAGTTACAAATCATGGCGAGGATAAATGGAAAGAAATTTGTCAACTTTCTGATTTTCACGACGAGGAATTCATAGGGATGAATCCTTACCCCGATAAACTCACATATGACCTAGTAAAAAATGCATCTCGAGTTCTTCAAGCGGATGCTGCTGCAATATTAGAAGCGTTTGGAGAATATTGGATTCTTTATACTGCTGACGAAGGATATGGTGATTTAATGGATTTAACCGGCTCATCTTTTATTGAATTTTTGTCAAATCTGGATATGTTGCACTACCGAATCAACAATATTATGCCTGAGTTGGCAGCACCGCAATTTTCTACCCGAAATGAAACTTCAAATTCAGTTGAATTGGAATATAGATCTCATCGCGCAGGGCTTGTGCCAATGCTCTACGGATTAATCAAAGGCCTAGGAAAGCGCTTTGATTTACAAGTTACGGTTGAACACATTCAAGAGAAAAACGAGGAGAATGATTGTCATGTGTTTTTAATTAAGTGGTAAACTGAAAAATGCAGTCAGCCCCTTTCCCAGCTAATGAAAATAATCGACTTGGTGCGCTAAGAAGCTACCAAATTCTTGATACTTTATCGGAGGAAGAGTACGATGCGTTAACCCGTTTAGCGGCACAAATTTGCGGAACAAGGATAGCGCTCATTAGTTTAATTGATGAAAATCGCCAGTGGTTTAAATCTAAAGTAGGTCTTGATGTTTCTGAAACCCCTCGTGATCTTGCATTTTGTGCGCATGCCATTAATTTACCGAATGAACCTTTTATCATTGAGGATGCTCGTTTGGATGATAGATTTAAAGATAATCCAATAGTAAAAGGTGATCCGAATGTTATTTTTTATGCGGGAATTCCACTGGTAAATCAAGAGGATTTTCCCTTGGGAACGCTTTGTGTAATTGACAATCAACCCAAAAAACTTTCGAAAGAGCAGATTGATGGATTGAAAACACTTTCACGAAGCGTTATTAATTTATTAGAATTACGTAGAAAAAATGCGAGTTTGGAAAAGGAGAAAGATGTTTTTCTTGATTCTTTGGAATTCAATAATCCGTTCTACATAATTACTGATTTTACAGGATTAATTCAGCACTTTGGTTCTAAGTTACTGAACTGCCTTCCATCGCTTGAAAAGAATAAAAGTGTTTTTAATTTTATAAATTTTTTAACACCATTCAAGTGGAAGGATTGGATTAATGAAGAAAAAATACCAACTCTGAGGTTATTTTTCTTCGAATCACTGGATGGACAGCAGCGATTTAAATTTTCCGTTAAAAGGATTGAAGAGAATATTCTGCTTTCAGTTGCTCCATTGGTTAATGCAAATTTTCATCTTAGCAAATACAATCTTACAATGAATGATTTTGCGAAACATGATTACATTGCAGAATATTTATTTCTTCAACAGACAGCTGATCGTTCATTAACTGATGCGAAAAATTTATTATCCAAGACACAACAAAGAAATAAAAAACTAGAAGAAGCGCAAACGAAAATTGATATACTTGCTCGCTTTCCGGGTGAAAACCCCAATCCAATAGTTCGTTTGGATCTTGATTTAATGATATCCTATAAAAATCGAGCATCTGAAAAGACTTTTTTAAGTGATTTTGGTATTTCTGACTATGGTTTGGAAGATGAGGAATTAAAAGTAAATATCGATCTATTAGTCAAACAAGGTCAAGATGTTTTGAAATTAGTTTTAAATCGCAATAATCGTCACTATAATATTTCTATTCGACATGTACGAGAATACGATTATATTAATATATATGCGACAGATATTACGAATTACATCTATCAGGTTGAACAAAAGGAAAGAGAACTCATTGCTGCAAATAAAAGGATAGAGGAACAAAAGCAATTTTACGAATTTGTATTAAATGCAATCCCCTCAGATATTGCCGTTTTTTCTACTGAACATAAATATGTTTTTATCAATCCGCAAGGAATAAAGAATAAAGAAATTCGAGAATTCATGATTGGTAAAGACGATTATGACTATTGTAATTTCAAAGGAATTCCAACAGATTTGGCGGATAAAAGGAGAGCCGTTTTCAATGAAGTAATGAGCAGTGGTGAATTTCGTGATTGGTTTGATGACCTAACTGATGCTGATGGAAATCGGAAAGTAATTTACCGTAGTATTGGTCCTTTAAAAGATGAAAGTGGCGTCATCAAATACGTTGTGGGTTATGGAGTTGAAGTGACAGACACTAAGCTTGCTGAAGAAAAACTGATTGAATCAAATAAAAAATTAGTTTTACTAGAGAACTTTTTGAATAAAACTACTGATGCTATCCAGGTTTCTGATGAAAAGGGCAATATGGTTTTTATCAATGAAACTGCCTCAAAAAGACTGGGAATTGATCAAAAAGAAATTCAAAAACATCATGTGAGTGAATTTGAGAAATATTTCAGTGATGAAAAAGTTTGGGAAAATCATTTGGCTTTCTTACGGGAAAACAAAATATTTAATGTTGAGTCGGTTAATGTAAATCAAACAACAGGCGAAGAAATTGATGTTGAGGTTAATGTTGTTTATGAGGAGATAGATGGAGCGGGATATTTGATAGCAGCGGCAAGGGACATATCACAACGAAGAAAATCGGAAGAAGAAATTCGTCGTTTATCATTAGTGGCCAAAAACACAACAAATGGAGTTTTAATTTTAGATAAAAACCGAAAAATTATTTGGGCCAACGAGGCTATTGTAAATCGTTCTGAATACTCTATGAATGAATTGATTGGTCAAAGTCCAAAACTTTTTCAATTTGAAGGAACCAATCAAGAAACAATTGAACGAATATACACTAGTTTAGTAAATGTCGAACCAGTACAAGAAGAGGTATTGCACTCCACTAAGTCAGGAAGCCTTTATTGGATAAGCTTGAATATTCAGCCTATTTTTGATGCAAATGGTCAATTAGAGGGTTTTATTGCTATTGAATTAGATATTACTGAGCGTAAGAATTTTGAAGAGACCATTGCAACCCAAAATAAAGATTTAAAGGAAATTACGGATGCGCTCGATCAAAGTGCTTTGGTTTCTATTGCCGATTCAAATGGATTAATTATCCGTGCGAATCATAAGTTTTGTACTATTTCAGGACATACTGAACAAGAATTGATTGGTCAAAATCACAACATTGTTAATTCGCGTTATCATGACGCTGCTTTTTGGAGTGAAATGTGGAGTACTGTTTTGAAGGGTGAAATTTGGAGAGCTGAGGTCTGCAACAAGAAAAAGAATGGCGAACTGTATTGGGTAGATTCAATTATTTACCCTGTTTTTGATCTCAACGGAAAAATTAGGCATTTTTTATCAATCAGACATGAAATTACAGACCGAAAATTAGCAGAGGAAGAACTAGAACGGAAAGCTGAATTACAACGTTTGCTTGTTAAAATTTCATCTGATTATATTAACATTCCTTTAAATTCAGTTGAAGCTTCAATCAATAATTCAATGGCTGAAATTGGCATTTTTGTACAAGTTGATCGCGTGTACGTTTTTGATTATAATTACGAAAAAGAAACGACTTCGAATCTGTATGAATGGTGCGCAGAAGGAATTGAACCTCAAATTGAACATTTACAAAATTTACCATTTAGTGAAGTCCCCTTTTGGGTTGAAACACATTCTCGCGGTGAATCTATTGTAGTACCAAATGTTTTTGAATTACCTCCGTCGAGTTTCAGGGAATTAATTGAAGTACAAGGAATTCAAAGTCTTGTCGCTATTCCAATGATGGATGGAAAGAATTGTATTGGTTTTGTTGGTTTTGATGCAGTGAAAGGATTGAGAAGTTTCTCAAATGAGGAAAGAGGTTTGTTAGAATTGTATGCACAAATGCTTGTAAATGTATCACAGCGAACGGATTACATGAAGCAAATTCAACAAGCCAAAAATGATATTGAGGAAATTAATAGAGGTCTTGAATTACAAGTGCAAGAGAAAACAAAAACAAATCTAGAACTTGCCAAATCAATCTCGGATCAAGAGAAGATGGTAACAATCGGAGAGATTGCCTCAGGAATTGCACACGACCTAAATACGCCGCTTGGAGCAATAAAGAGTGGAGCAGAAAATATCCGCTATACCCTTGAAGCCCTTTTTCATGATACGATTTACAAGTGCAACCCAAAACAAATTGAATTAGCTTGCGAAAGAGCTTCAAAAACTGAAATTGAATTATTTGTTGGTGGGTTGCAACAGCGCAAAGAAACAGAAATGTATAGAAAATATTTGGGAGAAAATTTCACGAACATAAGTGCTGAACAAATCGAAATGCTTGCGCTCGGATTTGTTAAAAACAGGGTAAATATTCAAGATAGTCAGTTAATAGCTGAAATTGTAAATTCAACTAATTCGAAAGAGTTTTTGGAGTTGATTTATCACATTCAAATGACGCGAAATTTTGTGGATACAATCCTTTCTTCCGGTGAACGGGCTTCACAAGTAATTAACGATTTGAGATCGTTTATCCGCGATAAAAAGTCTTCCGATAAAGCAGAAATAAATATTCAACAAAACATTGCTACGGTATTAAACATTTTTAACTATGAGTTGAAAAGGAATACAGACGTTCAATTTATGGTTGATCCTACTTTGACGATAATTGGAATCGACATTCGGCTTTTCCAGCTGTGGTCCAATTTGATTAAAAATGCAGTTGAGTCAATGTCAGAAATTGAGCAACGAGGTTTGTTGAGAATTGTATCCTCGCAAACGGATAAGCAAATTTTAGTCAGTGTAGAAAACAATGGACCTAAAATTCCACAGGAAATTCAAGATAGAATTTTTGAAAAATTCTTTACAACAAAAGCTTCAAAAAATGGCTCCGGTTTAGGATTAAGTATCGTGAGTAGCGTTATTCAAGAGCACAACGCTGAATTGGAATTGTTTTCAAATGATTTAGTAACCAAGTTTATAGTAAAATTTAAAAAATGATGGACGATTTAAAATACGCTGTTATTTGTGTGGATGATGATCCTCATATTCTTCAGATGTTGAGTTTTCAGTTAGAGAAAATAATTGATACCAAATGTACCTTATTAGAATATTTTACAATTCCGCAAGATGCCATTGATAATTTCGATGAATTGTTGCAAGAACAAATTGATGTTATTTTCATTTTGGTTGATTTTCAAATGCCGGGAATGAATGGAGCGCAGTTAATTCGTGCGATTAAATTGAAAAAACCGGACATAGCGTGTATTATGTTATCTGGACAAGCGAATACAGTGCAAGTAGCCGAATTAGAGCAAGATGGACTTTTGACATGTTTTGTTCACAAACCTTGGGATGAGGCAACTTTATTTCAAGTTTTAAATCCAATAATAACTAGCAAATCATAATTAAATGAGACATTCATTTTTTATAATTTTTATCTTTTGTTGTGGATATTCTTTCTCCCAACGCGAAAAGGTTGTTGTTAATGGCTACGGTCATATGAATTATAATTACAACAACGACTTAAATAAAACTGCAGATCCAACATTGTCATACTTTGAATTAGGTGAACATGATCTATTTGTAAATTCTTATTTTAACGATCGAATCAGTTTTTTAGGTGAGTTTGTGGTTCGTTATACGAAAGGTACGCCAACCTACTTTTCGGCCAGTATCGAACGTGCTCGTCTGAAATTTGACTATTATAAAAATCACTCTATTATTGCCGGGAAAATTCATACACCAATAAATTACTGGAATGATGTCTATCATCACGGACGGGTATTTTTTCCGTCAATTGACCGCCCAACCGCTTTTAGTTATTTGGTTCCATTGCACAATTTAGGTCTTCAATTTCAAGGTCAGAACCTGGGAAAATGGAATTTTGGGTATGACGTTGTGATTGGAAATGGAATAAGCGCAACGGATGCATCAGATGATAATTTAAGTCCGGCAACTACAGTTGCTTTTCATATTAAACCAACTGATAATTGGAGAATTGGTGCATCTTATTTTTACGATTATCTTTCTGACGCTTCGGTTACCGGTGCGCATAGTGGACACTCAACAGCTCCTTCACACATACATGGAGATAAATACAAGGGAAATCTAAACTATCATTTAATAAGCCAATCAATCGCTTATTTTGGTGATAAACACGAGTTTTTAAATGAGTTTTCATACAATATTACGCACACAGATACCTTGGGATATGCAAATAATTTTTCAAACTACACCTACTATGGATATCGCATCAAGGAGAAGCATGTTCCTTATGCCATTGTTGATTTACTCTCAATTGCTGAAAATGATTTATTTACTTACCACTACGACATAATGAGATTGTGGCTAGGTTATCGTCATGAATTTTCTGAAACATTGAATGTGAAGGCTCAAGTAGGGTATTCTACCAATTTTCTAAATAGCTCACACTCTTCTACCAATAGTATTGACTTTAAAGTACAGTTTGCATATGGTTTTTAGAATAGTTATTTTAGTTCAATTCCTTGTATTTACATCCATACTTTTTGGTCAAACTTTTTCAGACTATAAGGTTATAGGAAATACCACGGGTGTAACAGAGCTCACCCAAGCACAAGTTAAATCCTATTTCAAAGGGAAATATACCTTGTGGGGAAATAATAAATCTGTTAAAGTAGTACTTCATTCTTCTGAATCACCACAAGCAGAGAAAGTAGCAAAATTAATTTTTAATACTACGCATACTGGCGTGAAAAAATATTGGTTGTCCTTAGTTTTTCAAGGAAGAGCTAACCCCCCAGTTTATTGTGATTCTGATTTAGAGGTTCTTACATACGTTAAGAAAACCCCAGGTGCTATTGGCATTATCAAGGATGAAACAAGTTGCCCTAGCCAATATGTAATTCAAATCAAATAGTATGAAGTCGTTAGTATTTAGGATTTGGTTTCCATTCGTCGCTTTTTTCTTGTGTGTTTTTGCAGTAGTGGCATACTATTATTCAATTAAACAGGAACAGGTTTACATTGAGAATCGGAAGTTTGAACTTCAGGAGTTAGCTAAGAGTGTTGCCTTGGCAGTTGAATTATCACTTGAAAATGATAATTTGAATGGTTTGAAAAAAGCACTTGATTTAGCCAAAAGTAGCAATGATTTTGAGAAAGTTTCGGTTGTTATAAAAGACGAAAATGGAAATAAAGTTGAGCAATTTTCAAATCCCGAAACTTCGAAGTTATCAGTGTTAAAATTAGACAATGAAAAGTATATTTTTCAAAAGTATCCATTTAAATCTGAAATATTAAGTGGTGAAATTTATGTTGTTTCTTCTAAAGCAAAAATCGATCAAGTAATTTTTGAACTTAATTTACCGCTGTATGCAATTTTGATTAGTTTGTTTTTTATTTCAGCTATTATTTTTTACTTTTTTGCGAGATGGCTCGTTCGGCCAATTAAGGAATTAAATGTTTTGTCTATTGCCATTAAAAACAACCAGGAGTCTGATTTTCAGCTTCAGGCAGGAGTTGCCAATGAGATAGATATTCTAGGAGAAACCTTAAATTCCTTGTATAAGGATTTGAAAATGGAACGAAAGCGTAACGACGAAATTTTGGAGAGTCTTGAACTGCAAGTTATAGAACGCACTAAAGAGAATTTACAACTTTCTTTGGTTGCCAAGCATGCCATTAATGGAATTTTAATAGCAGATAAAGATCGCAGAATACTTTGGGCAAATAAAAGTTTATGTGATATTACAGGTTACTCACTAGAAGAGCTAATCGGGAATACACCCAAAATGTTCCAATTTGAAAAAACAGACCCTGCAACTATAGCCAGAATTAATGAGGGACTGATTAGAAATGAAATAGTAAAAGAACAAGTTCTAAACAAGGGAAAAGACGGTAGGGAATATTGGCTAGAATTGAATATTGTTCCAGTAGTAGAAAATGGACAAGTCACAAGTTATGTGGCAGTTGAAACTGATATAACGGATAGAGTTTTAGATGAAAATAGTCTTAAGAAAAGTGAAGAGCAAAACCGACGAATTTTGGAAAATGCCTCTGAAATGATTCATACTCTTGATAACAATGGAAATCTTCTTTGGGCAAATAAGTCGTGGTTGATGACAATTGGTGTTTCACAAGATCAAATTAAAGGTAAGTCAATCACTGAATTTTTACACCCGAATACGATGGTTGAATTTGGACAAGTAATGCCAAAACTTTTAGCGGGTGAATCAGTTGATAATTTAGAATGCATTTTCCTAACCAAAACAAAAAATGAATTACAATTGAGAGGTAAAACCATACCACTGATTGAAAATGGAGTTGTGGTCGGAAGCCAAGCGTATTTAAATAATGTCACGAAAATTGTGGAAGCTGAAAGGACAATTCGTGATAAATCTAATCTGCAAGATTTATTAATGCGCATCTCCACAAAGTATATCAACTTGCCAATTGAGTTACTTGATCAAACCATAATGGATTCACTTCGAGACATCGCTAATTTTGTTATGGCTGATCGGGCGTATATATTTAATTATCACTTGAAAAAAGGATACTGTGAGTACAAATACGAGTGGGTAACTGAAGGAGTTGAACCACAAATTGATGAATTGAAAACCATATCTCTTGATACAATGCCATTTTGGTTAGAAAAACATCAAAATCGAGAATTTGTAATCGTTGAAAATGCAGATGAAGTAGTGGAAGAAAATATTCGGCAACTACTCGTTACAGAAGGGATTAAAAGTCTTATTACAATTCCAATTCATGATGATGAGCGTTTAGTAGGTTTTGTTGGCTTTGATTTGCTAAAAACACATCGTTCATTTTCAGAGGATGAGAAAGAAATATTAGTGCTATTCTCTCAAATGATTGTAAATGTCTATAAGCGTCTAGACTATATTCGTGAATTGAATGAATCTAAATCGAAAATTGAAGAGGTTAACGCTTCCTTGGAACAACGTGTCGCAGAAAACACAAAGAAAAACTTAGATTTATCTAAGAGTATTATTGAGCAAGAAAAACTGGCAACAATCGGTGAAATTTCTGCAGGAATCGCACATGATTTGAATACACCACTCGGAACGATTAAAGTAGGAGCAGATAATGTTCGTTTCATGTTAAGTTCCATCTTAAAACGAGAACTGAACAGTTTATCAAAAGTAGATTTAGAAATGATTCATAAGAGAATTGAAACAACTGAGACGGAAATGTTTGTGGGAGGTTTGCAATTGAGAAAAGAAAAAGTAGAATTACTAAAACAACTTAGTGAAGATTATCCTGATTATGATGCTCTATTTCAGGAAAAAATAGCTGATTTTTTAGTAAAAGCACGTGTATCTTCGAATGAAAGAGAATTTATTCAAAAGGTTTATTCTTCAGCTCATCCACTATTATTTGTGGAAATTCTATACCAAGTGCAAATGGCAGCAGCTCAGTTAGAAACGATTAAGAAATCCAGTGATAAGGCTGTAAAAGTAGTTCAGGATGTCCGCTCTTTTATCAAAGGAGAAGTTTCGCAAAATGAGAAAAAAGAATTTAATATTCGAGAGAATATTTCAACGGTATTAGGGATCTTTAATTATGAATTAAGGCAAGATGTAGATTTGAAATTTGAAGTTGAGCCTAATTTAACCATGGTTGGATATGACGTAAAATTATTTCAATTGTGGTCAAATCTTATTAAGAACGCTTTTGAAGCCATGGACAATCAACAAGAGAAGTACATTGGTATTTTTTCAAAGGTTGAAAATGGAAAATTGCTGTTAACTTTTGAAAATAATGGACCTAAAATTCCAGATGAGGTAATGGAAAATATGTTTAAGAAATTTTACACTACCAAAGCGAAAAAAAGTGGAACCGGGTTAGGGTTAAGTATTGTAAAAAATATTCTCCACGAACATAATGCATCAATTGAAGTTTTTTCTGACGAACAAGTAACTAGATTTATTGTTACATTTGTTCTATGACTGAACTAAAGTACGCTGTTGTATGCGTTGATGATGATCCATATATCCTACAGATGTTGGGTTTTCAATTGAGTAAAATCATCGACCATAAATGTACTCTTTTGGAATATTTTACCGATCCAAACGAGGCATTACCTGGTATTACAGCTTTAGTTGAAGAGCGAATCGATATTATTTTTATAATTGTTGATTATCAAATGCCAAAAATGACGGGGGCTCAACTCATTCGTTCGATTAAGGAAAAATATCCCGATTTAAAATGTGTAATGCTTTCAGGCCAAGCAAATCAAATATCTGTTGATGAACTTATTTCTGAGAATTTACTTTCAACCTTTATCTCAAAACCTTGGGATGAAGAAGTTTTAATTAATGCAATTCGACCGTTGATTCAAGAGCATTCTTAACTTTGTCCCATGAAAACGATTTTAATTTTGGGAGCAGGGCTTTCTGCTTCGTCACTTATTCGATATTTACTGGAAAGAGCAGAGGAAAATAATTGGTTTCTAAAGATTGTTGACCAAGATATTGAATTAGTAAAACGTAAAATTGCAGGTCACCCAAGGGCTGAGGCGCTATCGTTTAATGCACTTGATCCACACGAACGCAGACCAATTCTTGGACATTCTGATTTAGTTATTTCCATGCTGCCTGCTCGTTTTCATGTGGATGTAGCAAAAGATTGTATTGACCTCCGAGTAAATTTAATCACACCTTCATACATTTCTCCTGAAATGAAAGCTTTGGATCAAGAAGCAAAAAATGCCGGTATTGTAATCATGAATGAAATTGGTGTTGATCCTGGAATTGATCATATGAGTGCCATGAAGATTATTCACGAAGTACAAGCAAAAGGAGGAATAGTTGAAAGTTTTAAATCATTCTGCGGAGGATTGATAGCGCCAGAAAGCGATAATAATCCTTGGCATTATAAATTTACGTGGAATCCTCGAAATGTCGTGCTTGCAGGGCAGGGTGGAGCAGCATCTTTTATCCATAATGGAGAATATAAATATATCCCATACAATCGTTTGTTTGATCGCTTAGATCGCATTAATATCGGTGATTACGGGAAATTTGAAGGATATCCAAATCGCGATTCTCTTTCCTACCGTTCATTATATGGATTAGATTCTATTCCAACACTCTATCGTGGAACACTTCGAAGACCTAATTTTTGCAAAGGTTTCAACGTGTTCTGTGAATTAGGTATGACAGATGACACCTATAAAATGAGGCATTCTGATTCATTAACGCCACGAGGTTTCCTTAATGCGTTTTTACCTTATCACGATGGTATTTCAGTTGAAGATAAGTTCAAGATGTTCTTGCGCGAAGACCGTATGTATTTGTATGATCAATTTGAGTTTTTAGGAATTTTTGATAAAGATGAAACGTTTGGAATGCCTGATGCATCTCCAGCACAATTGCTTGAAAAACTCTTAACACGTAAACTATCGCTTGAGCTAGACGATAAGGACATGTTGGTAATGTACCACGAGTTTGAATATACGCTAAATTCAAATCGGTATAAAATTATATCGTCAATGATTAACTTAGGCGAAGATCAAACCTATACTTCAATGTCAAATACCGTTGGCTTGCCCGTAGCAATTGCAGCTAAAATGATTTTGAACGGTTCATTAACCGATAAAGGAGTTACATTACCCGTAAACAAGGAGGTTTACGAACCAATTTTACAGGAATTGGAAACATTTAATATACGATTCGAAGAATCAGAACAAGTAATGAATAATTAAAAATTTTGGAATATGAAAGCATACGTTTTTCCCGGTCAAGGAGCTCAATTTTCAGGAATGGGTAAGGATCTCTATGAAAATTCTTCTCAAGCAAAAGAGTTATTTCATCAAGCAAATGAGATAATGGGCTTCGATATTATGAAAATTATGTTTGAAGGAACTGATGAGGAATTGAAACAAACAAAGGTTACTCAACCAGCGATTTTTCTTCATTCTACCATTTTAGCAGCTTGTTTGGGTGATTCGTTTCAACCAAATATGGTTGCCGGACATTCGTTAGGTGAGTTTTCATCGTTGGTTTCAAATAGATGTATTTCGTTTGAAGATGGATTGAAACTAGTAGCTCAACGAGCAATGGCCATGCAAAAAGCATGTGAAATTGAGCCGTCAACTATGGCTGCAATTCTTGGATTGGAAGATGAGGTTGTGGAGCGAATTTGCGCTGAAATTGACGGAGTAGTTGTACCTGCAAACTATAACTGTCCGGGTCAATTAGTTATTTCTGGAAGTGTTCCTGCCGTAGAGACTGCATGCGCTAAATTATCAGAAGCTGGTGCAAAAAGAGCCTTAGTTTTACAAGTGGGTGGTGCTTTTCATTCACCATTGATGGAGCCTGCTCGTGAAGAATTGGCTGCTGCCATTGAAAATACAATATTTAACCAACCGATTTGCCCAGTTTATCAAAATGTGACTGCAAATGCTGTTTCAAATCCTGATGAGATTAAGAAAAATCTAGTTTTGCAATTAACAGCTCCAGTTCGCTGGACACAAACTATGCAACAAATGCTTGCGGATGGTGCAACAGAAGTGATAGAAGTTGGGCCCGGAAAGGTTCTACAAGGCTTATTTAAAAAGGTAGATCGCGAGATTCCTACCTTGAGCGCAGAATTAATTTTCTAAATTTTATGGAATAATTTCCTTGCTTGCATCTTTCTTTCAAACACTAAAATATAAGCGTATGAAAAATTTGATGTTCGTGGTATTCTTATCGGTGATGGGAACCACACTTGGTCAAGGATCTTTTGGAGATGTAGTTGGAAATGTATACGAGCCAGATGGCAAACAAGCTGCTTATGGTGCGCGTTGTATCATTGAAGATCAGGGTAAAAAATACCAAGCCAATTCAGATGCTGATGGTCGTTTTAGAATTACAAGTATTCCCGCAGGTGAATATAAAATGAATGTCATTTACAAGGCGGATACCATGCAAGGAATTTATGTCAATGTTCCGCTTGAAGGTTATTTTAATACGGGTGATATTAAATTTGAAGGAAAATCTGGCGTTAAAACATTTAAGGAATTTACCGTTAAGTCTGGTGATAGAATAAAAATCGGTTATGGCGAAATGCCTGCTCCTGAACTTTCGGCAAAGGAAATAAAGCAAAGTCCTAATAAGTTTGATGTCAAAAAATTAGCGTCCACAATGACCACTGATGTTAAAATGACGAATGACGGTGAATTGGTATTCCGTGGTGCACGTAAAGGTGACATGGTGTATATGATCGATGGAATTAAAGCAAATGAAGTATTCAATGTTCCAAGTGTTGCGATTGGACGGATGAAAGTATATGCCGGAGCCTTACCTGCTAAATACGGTGATACACTTGGCGGAGTTGTGGTTGTGGAGACTAAATCCTATTTTGATTTGTACCGCGAATGGAACATGAATAATAGCGAAGAATAATCCAGGATGAAACTTCACATTCCCGAGCCCTGCTTTCAGAAATGGGAGCATATGTCTTCTATGAATGATACAACTCGTTTTTGTTCTGAATGTTCAACGAATATTGTAGACTTTTCCAAAAAATCAGAAAGTGAAATCATCAATCATATTTGGCAAAATCCGGATAAGATTTGCGGTAGATTCTCACCTCAACAATTGGATAAAAATCTCAACGATAATCAATTTTCTTTTCCAGGATTAAAATCACTTTTACTTGCTGGAACATTAGCTACTTTTTCAAATGAATTTCATTCACAAGTTTCAGAAACTAAGATTGAACAAAAACAAATAAAGTTAGATACAAATATTCAAGTTATTCATGGAAATATTAAGGATACGAGTAATACATTTGGGAATTATGATTTGGTTGTCGAACTTCCTCACTATAAATTATTTTGTAAATCGGATGAATTTGGTAATTTTCAATTTTCTCTCCCCGTAAACAACCTACCCGATTCACTTTTGCTCGTTGTAAGAAAAGGAAATGCGTATAAGTCTTATAATATTATGAATATCAACGAGTTTATTCAGCTTGAGGTTTCTTTACATCCGATTGAAATTGACTCAAACTTTACACAAGAAATACAAATGATTGGAATTGTAGTTGTGAAGCCGAAATGGTATCAGTTTGGGTTTCGATTTAGGCGATTTTGGTATCGTTTATGGAATTAATCTAAAATAGATCGTAATTCTACTAAATCATCAATAATTTGAGATTTTCCTACTTGTTGGTAGCTTGAAATCAAGTTTGTTAGCATTCGTCTTATAATCGCAGTATTTGAACAAGGCTCAAAAAAATCACGTTTATATTCTACTTTCAATCCATCTAGAAAAGACTTGATTTCTTCTGTATCGAGGATGGAACCTCGAGCGAAAGTATTAATATAGAATAGAACACCATATTCGTTTTCCTGATCATTTAGTGCATGAACTCCATTTACATCCATATAAGCTAATACAAAGTGGTTGGGCAGATTAACACCGTAAATAGGTAAATCAAGAGATTGGGCAATTACACTATAAATTAGGCTCAGGCTTAACGGATTTCCTTTTCTAGACTCAAGAACTTTGTTTATCAATGAGTTGGCAGGAGAAAAATAATCATCCTTATCGCCTTCGAATTTGTGGTGACTAAAAAAGATTTTATTGAATATTTTAACTTTTTCGAACGAAGTTTGATTGTCATTTAATTCAAGCCAAATATCACGTCTAATATTTTGAATAGAATTTATAATTTCTGATTCATCAAGCGATGGATTTTCATACTTCGCAATTATACAGGCACCTTTCACCAAATCTTTTTCGGATGAATTTAACCACGATGTCAACTCTTTTTTTACTTCTTCAAATTGAATTTCTTGAATGATTTTATCAATTCTTTCGTGATGTTTGGATCCAAATAAATCCGTTTCCCACGTACTTTCTAAAATTGGCAGTGCAGTAGTTCCGCATTTTACAAGCTCACCTCTGACATGTTGGTAGATTTGATCGTCCGGATCATCAACGAGGTTAACAAGTGCTTGTATCGATGAAAGTTGTAACATAAATCGATTCAAATTTACTCTGAGTTAAAAAGTGATTTTGATGAAGTACGAAATGTTTATCCATAAAAATTTGTTAATTACAAGTATTTTCTATCGAAAGTGTAACTTAAATAAGTGTTTCACGTTTATGAAAGTCAGGATCTAAATTAACAGCTACAGGTTAAATTAGGAAAGGAGGTCAGAAATGGCCTCTTTTTTTTATATTTGAGAAAATTAATGTATGTCAATTTCGCTTAAAATAATTTCGCTTATTTCTTTACTTCTAGCCGTTGGCTCTTGTTGCTCACAAAAAAAACTAGCTAAAAAAGAATCAACATCTTGTCAAGGAATAGTTCATTTAGCTGAAGATGGTTGTCCCTACTATATTGAAATTACCGAATCTTTGGCTGAAGGAATTGCAGTAGGAAGTAAAATTTACCCCATTCAAATTAAAGATTCATATAAGAAAAAAGGATTGAAATTAGCTTTTAATTTAGTTGTTAGTAGAGCGCAATCTCCCACGGATTGTTATGTTGATGGAGTAGCTTCGCTATCTAATATCGTTGTTGTTCCCTAGGTATTTTTTTAAATTTCTCAACGCTTTTTTATTTTCTTCTGAATGAAGTGCAGCTTGGATTTTTTGTTTTTCCTTTCCTGTTAAATGCCATGAAAGAGAAATTCTATCTTCCACACTTTCTCTCAAATTAAATGTTACGATATCTACCGGAAAACTAAAACTTGTTTTTGAAAGTTCCATCAGTTGTTCTTGGTCGTAATCTTGCGTTCGATCAAAATTATCCATCATAGTACTAAATGGGACTTTAAGTTTATCAAGTAGCGTTATTTGATTCACGTTTTGCTTGTCTAATATTCTTTTTGTGTCTCTCATTTCAACTATAATGACACCTGAGGTATTTTCTTCAATCCATTTTTTTAAAGCAAAGAGATATTCTACCGTGACCTTGCCGCCATAGTTGTCTCTTAAACCTGCATCCATAATATGCGTTTCAGGACTTGTTGGAAGCGATACCATCGGCATAATAAAAGGGAATGTCGAATTTGCACGAAGTACGGAAGAAAATTGGATGAGATTTGGATTGTTGTTTTTGAAAAAACTCTGAAAGTCTATATTTTCATACGTTGTAAGCTTTTGAGATGAATGAGTCATGAAATTGAGTGATTGTGAGGAAATCAAAAGTCTTCTTCCATCATTAACGATGGTAGGACTAAAAATCATAACAGGAACTTCAGCTTTTTTTTCAACTGGAGCGTAGTATCCAAGGGAATGATTCATGAAGTTTTGGGTATTTTCATGCAGTTGCTCTTCAAAGGCAACGCCACGTTCTCTTGTATACTGTTGATTATTGATTGTGGTGGTTTGATAACGCATAAGTAAATCACTTGTTGAAGTAGTAAATGATAACTTATTCAACATATCTTGTGCGATTAAATCATGATAAGATTTATCTCTAGAAAGATTTCCGTTACTTTTTCTGAGGTAAATTTCTCGGTAAAATGCCGCCCCAATCATACCGCCTGATGCACCTGTAATTAAATGCGTCTGTGAAGTAAATTGGTTCGATAATTCTTTATCAAGTTTTTCCATAATTAAATACGTCCAGTAGGCACTTCTCGAACCCCCACCTGAGGTATTTACGATAATTAATTTAGGCTTATCTGTTTGTTGTTTCAATTTCCATGCAGTGAGAATTTCAATCATGTTTTCATAGGAGGAAGATTTTGTTTTATCCAGACAATTTGCCTTAATTGTTTCAAAGGAATATTCCTTTTTTTGTTTAGTATTATAGTTTAATCCCAATAAATAGCTCCCATATTTGAAATAAGGCGTGTAAGTGCTCATAAAGTTCAAAAAAGCAAGCATCAAAATAATGAAGGGAATTGTCCATCGGTGGAGCCAGGAAGCCAAAGCACTATAAATCATGTGAATTGTAGTTATGAGCATCACAATACTCATAGCAGCAGGAACTTCAAAAATGGAAATTTGACCCAAAAAACCCAATCCGATAAAAGAAAAAATGGTTAAGAACTCAAATATGGAAGCACTAATTCTGTTTTTTGCAAAAACACCTTCCAAAATATCCTTATCAATGTGTCGAATATCACGACTACGTTTTATTAGTAGATTTTTTGCAACATAAAAATAATAGGAGTGACCATTGGTCCGGAAAAAGTTGTACCATTTTTCCGTGGGATGCGTGTATGAATCAATCGTAATTTTTGGTGCAATTTCATCTCGGTTTTCATACCATTGATTCTTTGATAAAGGAAAAAAATAGAGAAGTGAAAGCGTAATAAATAGAATGATTCCAAGTAGAAAACATAGGTTGTAAATCAAAATTTCTGTTCCAGTTGCAAATTCCTCTTCAAGTTGAAATTGCGACATTTTTATGCAATAGTAAATAATGAATATTACCGGAATTAGAGAATTATTAGTACTAAACCGAACAAAAGGTCTATGTGCGAGAGCCAAGAAGGGGTAGCGGAATCCTAATTTCATATAACTGTATGTATGAAAACCTACTACAAATCCACCAATACCAAAACCTAATAAGACAAAAGAAATAGGACTTATTTCACCAAGATATTCTGGTGAAAAGAAGAGGTAAGGGACACCAAAAGAACTTCCAAAACCATCTGAAACAATTGAAAATAGAAGTGCCCAATAAAAGAGTGAAATTAGGTTGTATTTAACCATTCCAAAAAGTAATTCTATTGGAAAAAACACTCTAATCGAATTAAGTGCAATTACAACTTTTCGGAAAATACGCATGTTGAAATATACGAAAAATAAATTAGATTCTTTTCTTTATCCTGTAATTCTTGTAACTTACATCAAACTTTAAATACTTGTACAAGAAATTTTTGAAATGGTCTTTAAATGATGTTTTATTTCGCGTGATATCAAAATCAAAGTTCCAGTTTTTTTTCTCTATCCTATCTAACATAACCATTGGGTGTGTTCCCTTAAATTTTTTCAGCTCTGAAATATGTTCCTCGTATTTAAATTCTTCCGCAGTTACAATATGTCGTTCTACCCATTCGTCATCATGCCATAGCTTATGAAACGTTTCTTGTTTTCGCTGCATTGCCCGTGGATCCTTTACCCAGCCATAATGAAAAACTTCAGCATCAATAGCTGCTACAGTTAGTTTTTCGTTGGGGTACTTTCTGAAACCTTGGGCATCGCGGTATGAGAAAATAGTTTTGTCATTTCGTATGATTCGAATTTCATTGCGATACCAACTTGGCGATGAACCCACATAATCGTAAGAGCCGTAAAAATGTTGGTAGCGAAAAAGTAAACCTTCTATTGGTTGATCATCTAAGCATTTCCTCATTGCTTTACGAATGGAATCTTGGTATTTTTCGTGAACAACCTCATCTCCCTGAATGTAAATTGCCCAGTCGCTGTCAGTTGATAGTGCATGAAAAGCTTTGTCCGTTTCCTTAGCAAGTACTTTTCCGCCTTCCCGCAGTGAATCATCCCATTCCGTTTCAATGATTTTAATTTTGACGGGATGAATTGACTTTATTAACTCTAATGTTTGATCCTCAGAATTACCAACAGCAACAACTACTTCATCGCACAGAGGTAAAATTGATTGGATCGCCTCAACAATCGGATAATCGTATTTGATTGCATTGCGAATAAATGTAAATCCAGAAACTTTCATCTATTGTGCTTTTTCGTCTCGTAGTCTCGGATATTCTTCCATTAATGGCTGGTTGATTTCTCTAAAACAATAATTCGCAAGATCAGATAACTCCATCTCAATGACTTTTTCATGTGGAATGAACTCATGAATATAAACACGAGAAGTCCCAGGTCGAGCTGTTCCGTGATGATGTGTTGGATCTGAGAAAAGTTTAAAATTATTGGTGAAAGTCACAGGAATTAAAGGGATTTTACAACTTTTAGCCAATTTGAATGCGCCTTCTTTAAATCGTTTCATTCGTGGGATGTCGTCATCCGGTATTCCGCCTTCGGGAAAAATCACGAGTGAATAACCTTGTTCAACTTTTTTAATCGCTTCAATGTATGAGCGGGCAGCTTTTCTTTTATCATTGCGAAATACGGGAATATTCAAATCTTGAAAATAGGTGCGGATAATGGGGTAACTTAAAATCTCACTTTTCCCCAAGAAAACAAAAGGATGTTCCGGAAAAATGGAATACATGAAAAAAATATCGAGATAAGAAGTATGGTTCGCTACGATTATGTACGGCGCTTCAGGTAACTGAGATTTTTTGAGGTAATGCACCTTATAAAAGCAAAAAATCCGCATCATCCAACTCCAAAAAATGAATAATTTGAAGCTGAATTTTCGCCACGATTTTCGCCATAATAGCATGAGAAAAAAGGGATACAAAAGCACTGCGAAGATTGCGAATACAATTCCAATATAAACTTTCCAAAGAAAGGAACCTACAAACACCAACACTCGCATAAGTCAAATGTAATAACTTTACGTAAAAGTCGACCATTTTCGATTTCTTAATTCCTGATTTTGATTAATTTCGCTAAAAATCAGCTATGGCGAGAATTTTAACAGGTGTGCAAAGCACAGGAACACCCCACTTGGGGAACTTAATGGGAGCAATTTTGCCGGCAATTGAAATGTCTAAAAATCCAGAGAATGAATCTTTTTTGTTCATTGCCGATTTACATTCACTCACCCAAATAAAAGACGCAAACGAGCTTTCCGAAAACACCTATGCAACTGCAGCAGTTTGGTTAGCTTGTGGTTTAGATTCAAATAACACTGTTTTTTACCGCCAAAGTGACGTGCCGATGGTGAGTGAATTGATGTGGTATTTACTGAGTTTTTATCCCTACTCTCGATTAAGTTTAGCACACAGCTTTAAAGATAAACAAGATCGTTTAGAAGATGTAAATGGGGGATTGTTCACGTATCCGATGTTGATGGCTGCTGATATTTTATTATACGATGCTGAAATCGTTCCTGTTGGAAAGGATCAATTACAACATTTGGAAATGACGCGAGATGTTGCTGCTAGATTTAATACTAAAATGGGTGAAACATTTGTTCTTCCTGCTGAAAAAATTCAAGAAGATCACATGTTAATTCCAGGAACTGACGGCGAGAAAATGAGTAAATCTAGGAATAATACAATAAATATTTTCTTGCCCGAAAAACAATTGAGAAAACAAGTAATGTCCATTGAAACTGATAGCAAAGCACTAGAGGAACCGAAAGATCCGGCTACTTGTCATGTTTTTTCGCTTTACAAATTGTTGGCAAATGACAACGAGCTTTCAGAAA
>Ga0169931_10003833_pt1 | contig 23682 bp, 26 predicted proteins | sample Kivu_15m_20L_FD_129675 | JGI IMG/M metagenome (GOLD analysis project Ga0169931, IMG submission 129675) | Freshwater microbial communities from Lake Kivu, Western Province, Rwanda to study Microbial Dark Matter (Phase II) - Kivu_15m_20L... | ecosystem: Environmental > Aquatic > Freshwater > Lake...
CTGTAGGTCCAGTAGGCCCTGTACCACCAATATCCTTTTTACACGACGGTTGTACATAGCAATCACATACATCAGGAACATATGATTCACAAGGATTACCACAATCACATACATCAGGACCAGCATAATCACAATCAGGACACGATATATAACCACCAGTATTGTAAGGTCTGCCATTTATGTAAGTCACATTTAAATTAGTGACTGTTATATTTTCGCTTATTATATTTTTAGCATTTATATTACTCATTATATAAATGCTAACATATTTTAAATTAGTAAATCAACTTTATTCTTATAAAATTATTTAGTCTATAAAAAATAATTAGTATTAGTCTAAAAATGATTCAATGATTTAATTTAATTTGGAGTAGGAAAAGGTCTTTGATTTTTTTCGATTACTAAAGGTTCTGGCATAAAGACAGCGCCTTTATCATAAATATTAGCTGAACCTAATTTTGTTATTTCAGGAACAAAACATGGAGCTGGATTCACTAAATTTGTCGAATTTATTCCGAATAAAAATGATTCTGTATCTGCAGCATTATATGATAGTTTATTCCAAGGAATTTGTGCAGGCAATAAACCATTACCAGGCAGTCTTGTATTATAAGCAGCACCATATTGCGAATTAGGATATAATGTATAATTGGATGAGTGTTGATATTGTCTTTGTTCTAAACAATAATTTCCGCATGTATTTCTATTACGAGTAGAAGCCATTTATATACAATTATAAAATATTATTTGGCAATTTTATACAAATTTGCTCCAACAAATTCATATTTTCTTCTGATATAGAACCTGTATCTAAATATTCTGATACACATTTATGGGTTATATGCATATAATCATAAGAGTATAAAATACATAATCCTAATTCTGGGTCTTCTGACATTAATTTTTCCGCCATTTTTTTCATACATTTAGTTAGGGTTATACACTCTTTGATTTTACTATATAATTTAGGAATAATTTCAGTAAATACATCATAATTATCATCATAATAGTCTATCAAAAAAATATTCAATAGGTCTTCTTTATATAAAATATCTCTAATAAGAAATTTTTGATTTTCACTCAATTGGTCCGTTTCTAAAAATACGTCGTCCTTGTGATATCTACATTCGAATTTAGTATCATACATTTGTTAAATGAAAACTATAATGTTTAAATCTTTTTTTGTGAATTATTAATTTATCATTATTTTTACAATTTTTATTTATTGCTACTCCTCCTAATAAAATCATTAATCCAATATAAATAAATGTTATTGTAACCATTTTATTATAAATATTTACATATAATAATTTTAAATATTTATTTTTAAGAATATTGATAAGTAGAATGCTTATTGAAAAAATCTGTATCACGTGTTAATTCTCTCGAAGGGACACCACCACGAACCCATCCATCAGAAGCAACACTTTCAATTTTGTTAGCAGGATTATTTATTTTTTGTTGGACAGCAGGCAATAGAGGAGTCTGATGATATTTGATGTAACTCTTTTCACTCAAGTTACTGACACTGCGTTTGTTGACAATTTGCTCTCCTTGTTGGATTTGAGATTCTATGACAGGATTCACAGAACCACGTCCTAAATAAGGAACGGTAGCAAATGGTCGGTGAAATAAATCGATTTGGCATCGCGGATGTGTCTGGATAGTCCCAATTAACAATTTCGATGAGTCGTCTATGTTGCAACCTCCTGCACCTGCATTTTGAGAACCTTTATAATTTACACCTGGTTGTGAAGTGGCTAATTCTATAGGTTTTTTCATACTGCAATCAGATGCAAAATAATTTTGAGTAGAATAATTACAAGAAGCTATATTCTGAATGTCGGTTTGAGAAAGGTTGCATTCATCTAAACCAATTCGTGAGAGATTATTAAATGTATATCCTGAATAAGTAGCCATTTATATATTATATTATACATTATTTTTTATTTAATGAATAATATATGCTAAAATTAAACTATAGTTGTTTTAATATTCAGGTTATTTTTAATCCAATTTATAAGATAATCATCGTCTGTTCCCCAATTTGCATAATCATTACCAGATATTTCTAAAGATTCTGTTCCGGCGTAATTATTATTTTTATCAAGCAAATCAACTAGGATATTAGCACTTTATGTCAATTTTACTTCTATACTTTTCACTGCAAATTTAGTTATCACTGTAATAGTTGTTACAGTAACAGGTGTAATGTCGTATATCTGGTCAGGATTGCTCATATATACATAATAAATATAAAATATAAAATATAAAATATGCACTAAATAATCAATAATCATCCTTATTTATAGTTACAACTTTCGATATATTTTTTATTATTTTATCGTCTTTTTCCTTGTCGCCACCCATAGCTTCTATGACAATTTTACTATATTGATCAGAGTATTTTGATTCACTATAATTACAGCCAGGATGTTTCTGTTTAAATTGAGGTAACAAATTTTCGTTTTTATATGCCACCTTTTTAATAAGTTTTCTAATTTTATTATTATTATCGTCATCCTTTTCCCATTTATCTTGGTCTTTTACATAAACGGTTTCCCTCTTTTTATCTGTACAATGAATAGGTCTTTGAGTTATGTCTAAAGATTTTAAATTGGAAGTTATGATGTTCGAGATTCCTTCTACATATCCTATCTCTCCAATTTTGATTAAATCAGATAATTGCAGCTTAATAGAATCTATAAAATCGGTCAAGTTCATCGCATTTTTACACGTTTCATTCAAAAATACCTGGAGATTAAAGGTTTTATTATGAGAATTATTATGAGAATTATTATTCACATTGTTAGTAGTAGCATTTGTATTTATTCCAGCCTTTGTTATTTCTTTAATAGTATCGGTTTGATTTGACACGACAGAGTTGACTAGTTCTTTTGTAAAATCCTGATTGTCCTTAATCAATGTCTTGATTATATTAAGTATTTCGGCAGTGGATATATTATCAACCGGATGCTTATGTATTTCTTTACATACTTTTTCGTGTTTGAATAAGCTCTGTCTATGTTTATATAAATTTCCACAAACACACTCGAAAGAATTTTGCGCGTTTTGCGCGTTTTGCGCGGAATTTGTCAGCCATTTGTCAGCCATTGTCAGTCGCGCGTGTTTTTGCGTTGATAAATGGCGATTCATATCACTTTTTTTACTACATTTATAGTCACAATTTGAACATTCGAAAAAATTGGCGGATTTTGGCGCTAAAATGTCAGCCATTGTCAGTCTATATATGGCTGACAAAAAAATCTCTAAATCATTTTTTCGAAAAAAATATAAAAATTTTTACAATCACAAAATAATTTTTTCAGTTTCATTTGTGACGATAAAAATTCAACATCGTCACAGAAAAAATCGGTCAGTAAGGAGTATTTTGGCTTTCCAATTTTGGACATTTTTTTTGTCCATTTTGAAAAATCAAAATACTTTTCCATTTTCGAAATTCTATCGATTCCCTTCATATGTAGGGGCAAAAAAATGACCATTTTTTCAGAATTTCGGGATTTTCCCTTCATAATGTAGTGTATCGGTCTTTAAGTAGGTTTTTCGATTTATTATATTTTCATTCGCCGAAATTCTTTTAAATTTAATTTTTTACTCCAATTTGCGTCATCTACTCGAAAACATAATTGGCGTGTGCCTTTGATAACATATTTTTCTGGTACATCATATGCCCAGATTTCGAACCCATTTGCATATAAATATCCTAAATTAACTGGAGAGAACCATAAATGAAAATCCTTCTTACACGCGAATCCAAATACATAATTATTCAATTTAAAATTTCTAGAATATACAAATTTCTGAAGCTGCGAACCTTCATCTGTTTCCGGCTGCTGATTTCTCTCCGATCCGTCCGGTAAATAATCATCAAAATATTCTAGTTTATGAGGATATCTTAAAGTTAATGTCTTATTTTCATAAGGACCAGTTCCGTCTTTATGTATTCTGTAAATGATCATTTTTATTAATTAATATGAATAATTTTATATTAATATTAATCAATTTTTATTTTAAATGTTTTAAGGTGTCAATATGTCGTTGATACAAAATTCCTGTGAAGCATCCGAAGTCACATTTTTCACAATAATACGGAAACTCTTCCGCTCTTTCTTCTTTTGTTGCGTGTTTATTCAGATAATGAAGCTTATAGTTTGTAGTTTTGGTGGGAATATAATCACATAATTTACATTTTTCTTCTAATTTTTTGTCGCATCTTTCTTTACGTTTCTCTCCAGTATGTTTCTTTGATTCTAGATGTTCGTTCCATTCGGATGGATAATTACATTTATATTGACATTTTTCACAAAAATATTTAGATTCCATTTTAATTAATATATAATATTGTTTTTAAATAGTTTAGAGAAATGTTTGCTATATATAGTATAAAAATGTCTACAAGGGTGAAATATGACTTTGATTTATTAGATAAATATTGTAAGGAAAATAATGTGACTTTATTGGAGGATTATAGTGGTTGTTACATTACCAGGGATAGACGCATTAAAACCAAATGTTCTTATGGGAACTGTTCAAATGATGTAAATAAAAAATTTAGAGAACTTGAAATTTCTGGTTCTTATTGTAAAACCTGTATTAAATTGAAAGCAACTGAAGTAAGAAAACAAACATGTCTAGAAAAATATGGTGTAGAAAATGTCACAAAAAAAGACGACTATAAAAGTAAATTTATTTCGCCAAAATATAATTATGACACGTTAAAAGAATTTTGTGATAAAAATGAGATAGAACTATTGGCTGATTATAAAAATGTTAAATTGAATGCGGGTTATTATATTGAAGGTAAATGTCAAAATAACGAATGTCCAAATTTATTTAATAAAAAAATGCATAAATTGATTAATACAAATGGTATGTGTAATCGATGTATTTTTGAAAAGGCAAAAGAAGTTCGTAAAAAGACAAATTTAAAAAATATTGGTTGTGAAAATTATTTTCAAAATGAAGATATAAAACAAAAAATAAAAAAAACTAATAAAATAAAATATGGAGTAGAATATGTAATTCAAAATCAAGAAATTAAAAATAGGGTTAAACAGACTATATTAAATAAATATGGCGTTGAACATATTTCATATTGTAAAGAAATACAAGATAAAATTACACAAACAAATATTCAAAAATATGGTGTTGAACATTTAATGAAAAAACCTGAATATCTTGATAATATGTTAAAAAAAACACATAAATTCAAAGATTATAAATTACCTTCTGGAAATATAATTCAAATACAAGGATATGAGCATTATGCTCTAGACGAATTAATTATAAATAATAAAATAGATGAATTAAATATAATCACTGGAGTTAAAAATGTTCCAGAAATCAGGTATACTAGTTTTAATAACAAAATTAGGTGCCATTATGGAGATATATACATTCCAACAGAGAATAAAATTATAGAAGTAAAATCTACTTGGACATTTCAAAAACCTGATGTATTAACTAGACAAAAAGTAGCAAAAGAATTAGGATATAAATATGAAATATGGGTTTATGACAAAAAAGGTAATAAAACGTGTTACGATTAATAGAGGGTATATCTGTACGAATCTTGTACTCTAGAAATAGCACCTTCTGGTGTGTCAAGATGCGAGGAATATTTGAGATCATTATACAAGTACTGTGAAAATGCCCCTTGATCGTTACAAATTTTTGTATTAGGTGTACTGTTAAATACTTTAAGACTATTATCCAGCTGGAATTGCTGCCAGAGGTCACCAAATAATTGCTTGTTAGTATTTTTGATACCTGGGTTCATCATCTGAACAGCACGTTTAACATTTTTAGTTATGTCCTCATCACACTCAATATTGAAAGCGGGTGGGGCAGCCTTTCTCTCGGGCTCATCATTAATCTGTGTCAATAATACATTACTAAATGGGTTCTTCTTTGTTCCTTCTTTAAATTCGGTTCTTAAAACAGCATCTAAAGTTACAGGATTTATAAATGATTTTGGCTTGTTATCGAACATACCAGTAACCTCGTTACCTTGAACGGAGGATTTGTCTTCAAAATTTTCCAACATATCTTTTGTTAACTTCTGTCTGCGCATATTGTATAAGATAAATATGACTAATAAGGTTAAAGCACCTACTGCTAATATTCTCATTGACATAGTCAAAATATATCCTAAAATAGTAAGTAAAATAATTAATCGAGAGATAGCGTTTAACTTTTCTTCATAACACATGGATGTTGTAGGCCATAATTCAAAAATATAATCTTTATTGAATAAAATTGTGGGATCATTGGACCAAAATTGTATTGTCATATTATATATATATAAATCTTTTAAAATTATTTGCTTAAATTTCTTTTATTATAGTACTCTTTTATTGACAATTACTACTCTTGACAAATCTAATCTCATAAAATAATAAGGACCTTCGTCATAATAAATACCTTGTGCATCTTGTTCTTCGTCTGAATCAAATGACATTTTTTCCCTGGTTATTTCGAACCCAAATTTGTTACGATAATAATTCATTATGTCCCCTTTACACACTAAATATATATATCTAGTATTAGTATCTTTTGCTAGTATTATCAATGTCTTTATTAAATTTTTCCCGACACCTTTTCCAGAACATTTAATCGGACAGCATATGCCATTAAAATTTATTATTCTCTCGCCATTTTTTTCATTAAACATAAAATTCAATACGCCTACTACTCTACCATCTAAATTTGCATATAAAGTAATGTCGTTTCTTACTAGACTTAAAAAGTGATTATAACTAATCGATTCTTCACCTCTGCAAAAATAAGGGTCATTTTTAATTTCATTATATATTTGGTCTAACGTCCTCTCTCCTAATGAAATACTATTATCTAAATTAATTCCTGTGTTCAATAAATTTGTTTTTACATTATCAGAACATACATAATATATTTGAACACTTGACATATATATATTATATTATATGGATATATATTATGTATATTATGTATATATCAATTTTTTATTTTTTGCCCTTCTTTTTCTTATTAAGAGATTGTTGTTGCTGAGGCTTGGCACCTCGTGGTGTTCTTTCTGGCTTATCCCCAGAATTAATAAAATTGAGCGTCTCTTCAATACTCATTTGAGCTTGCTGTGATTGCTCAGCCTGTTGAGCTTGTAATTGTGCGGCTGCTTTGGCAATAGCATTTGCCTCTGCTTTAGCTCGAATTCGTTCCTTCGTTTTGGCCATTTTCATACGTTGATTTAATTGAGACTCCATTGCATTCGTATTCACCTTGGCACCACCACCTAGCCCACCCATTCCCATCTTATTCAACATCGATTGAATATTTCCCATTCCAGGCATATTTTTCATTTTATTCATAAGTTCAGTAGCTTCTTGAATCATTTCGGATTCTTTTAATTCACCTGATTTAATCTTTGAATCTAATTTATCACCAACTGTTTTAACGAGACCCATCAATTTCGTCGGATTCTTAATCAACTTATTAAATACATCTTTCATATCAGTCGCGCCCTCAAAATCCATATTTAAATTAGCTGCTGTTTCTTCCGCGATTTCCTTTGCCAATTGACCGATTTTGCCATCTAACATACCTGTAATATGGTCATTAATTTGTTCAGCATTTGGCAAGTCATTCGGGCTCAATCCTTCGGCCAAATTCTCTCCACCTACTCCAAAGTTTCCACTTAAATCAAATAAATCTTGCATTTGACCCAAAGTCTCTTGTAACTTACTCTTAAATTCCTCTTCATTAATGGCTTCAAATAATTTAGCAGTATCACCAAAGGCCTCCTTATTATCTAATGTGCCGACAATGGAAAATAGAAGAAGTTGTAGATACTTCCAAATGGTTTCGCGAGTCTTGTCTGAAATATCACATTGCCATAAGTTTTTGAAATGGATTTTTGGAAAAAACTCGGTATCAAGCTCCGAATCTTCTTTGAACATTTCATCATTTTGGTATAAAATGTCAAAAAAACGGGGTGGCAACTTTTTCTTACAAAAATCAAATAAAATCTTGACTGACTTCTTTTCTGATTTTTCATAAGCTTTTATTCTATCTTCTTCTTCTTCAATATAATTAAATTGTTCCTTGGACTTCCACCATTTGTCAATAAATGGTACATATTCTGGGAAAGTTGTCTTTAAATCACCGACGAAATCTCTTACAACCTTTATAAACTCTTCAGGAACGGAATTTGTATTTTCTGACATATAATTTAATATATATTATTTTTGTTTAAGTCAATATATATTAAATAATTATATCCTCCACTTTTAGAAAAAGTGGAGCAAAAAATAAAAGATAAAGTGGAGAAAAAATAAAAGATAAAGTGGAGCAAAAATAAAAGATAAAGTGGAGCAAAAATAAAAGATAAAGCGGAGCAAAAATAACCTAATAGTTTTGGCTCTTACTTCGTTTTAAACTTTTTCCCAAAGTTACTAATAGTTTTGGCTCTTACTTCGTTTTAACCTTTTTCCCAAAGTTACTAATAGTTTTGGCTCCACCTTTTTCAAAGGTGGATAAAGGTGGATATTATTCCACTAAATCAGCCAACTTAGTCAAATTTTGAATATATTTCATAACTTTTGCCTGGTTTTCTGGTCCCATATTCTTAATCGGTTCTCTCAATCTATTAATAGATTCCATAATCTTATCGGAATTTTGCGCATTTGAAACATCTGACGAATAATCCTTTGATAAAAAAAACGAAATATCATTGGATTCGATTTGAGCTCTATATTTATCCGCAATAAAAGACTTCCAAATTTTCACAATCATTTTAGGGTTAGCCTTGCGAATCATGGTAAGAGCATTTTTTGCAGACAAAATATCAGCATCCGTTGGAAATACATTTTGGATGTCATTTAAGAGCTCAAAAAAATGGTCATTAAACGCAGTTAATATGTTATTAGACATTATATATTCTTCATATATTATTTTTAAATATATATTTTAACAAATATATTTAATTTTTCGAATATATTATTTATTTTCAAGAATATTATATAAATATTTACCACCTTATATTCTTTACACTTTAAATCTTGCATTCTTTACATTTGTTCCATTTATTAAATAGAGGCATGCGCTTACATTCCTTGCAGTACCATTTTTTACATTTATAACAAGGCCATCCATCGGTTCCTCTGTCTACGTCTGCACCACAAGAAGTACAGCTTCCATAACATCCGCAAATACTTTCTCCACTTTTACTTTCATAGCAAATTGTACATAGAAATACTTCACACTCGCAACATACATCCTTCACTATACAATTATCGCACACAGAAGCGTGACAGTGGTAACAATCAAAACTTTCTATTTTTAGATCACAAATTTCGCAGTTCATTATTTTACTATATGTATATATAATTATAATTATAATTTATGAAGAAATAATGTATCAATTATTTTATAGTAAATTAAATTATAAAATATTTAGTAACTCATAGGTGGTCTGTTCCCAGTAATAGCGCGTATATCAGCATCTCTTTGTTCCTGCATTTGCTTTAATTTTGCCTCCATCTGTGTATTAGCCGCATCTTCTCCCATTTTCTTGGCACCCTTGATTGTAGAATTAAAATCGTCGCTGCTAGTATTTGTATTTGATATTTGACCAGAAAAAGCGGTATTTAAATCAACATAATTATGCATTTGCCTCATTCCTCCATTCCCATCCGCTTTTAATTCATCTGGGTCTTGGTCTAAGAAACTATATTGGTCGGAAATAATGTCACCAAATCCACCAGAACTACCGAGAGAAAATGCCATAGGTTCCATATTATTTTTTGTTGCAACCCGCATTTCTTGTTGTTGTTTTGGTTTTAAATGTTGTAAAATTTGTTCCCCGTATAAAACCTGATATCCTTGAGTTAATAATAATAAGGCAGGAACTTTTGTAATATTTTCAGGTAAAACAATCTTTTGTTCATTTTCTAAAATAATATATGTTTTATTATTTGCATCCTTCACTCTTTTATCGATACATATAAAATGAATATCTTTTTGGACATCTGATTTCGATAAAAGCTGTAAATATTTTTTCGAAACTTCGCAATATTTGCTGTAATATAAAATACAACTCATTCTTAATATATACTTAGTTAATTGAAAATTATATTTAACTCATTTTAAAAAAAAATGAATTAAATTATTAATTTAAATATAAATGTATATTAGATATAATGCAAGCAAATACAGGAATGTCAACTGAAATTAATATTAATCCACGTGTAGATATTATTTCCAAGCTCGACGATGCTGAACTCGAATTTACTTTAAGTGGAGTAAATAGTAGTATTGCGAATGCGTTGAGAAGAATTATTCTATCCGAAATTCCCATTGTAGTATTCAGAGTTTCGCCAAATGATAAAAATAAATGTAATATTATTGCCAATACTTGCGGTTTAAATAACGAGATTGTTAAACACCGTTTAAGCTGTATTCCTATTCATATCAAGGATGTCGATGAATTTCCACTTAAAAATTATATGCTAGAATTATATGTCCAAAATAATACGGATACAACTATTTATGTTACTACGAAAGATTTTGTGATTAAAGACTTGGTTTCTGGCAAACCTTTACCTGATAATAAAATTCGAGAAATTTTCCCAGCAGATGATTTGACAGGCGATTTTATTGATTTTGTAAGATTAAAGGCTAAACCTGCTGAAGAAATTCAAGGCAAAATTATTCATTTAACGAGCGAATTTGATATTGGGACAGCAAAAGAAGACGCTGCTTATAATGTAGTATCAACGTGTTCATATGGAAATACAATTGATGACTCTGCACAGGAAGCGAAATTAGCACAATTAAAACAGAAATGGAAAGATGAAGGTAAAAAAGAAAATGAAATTGAATTTGAAGCTAAGAATTGGAAGCTTTTGGAAGGCAAACGTATTTTTAAGAAAGACAGTTTTGATTTCGTTATTCAGACTATTGGAATTTATACGAATGCCGAGTTGCTTATTTTAGCATGTAAAGTAATGATTGAAAAATTACAAAAATTGAATTCGGTTATTGAAAAAGATGAATTAGAAATTAAAATAGCGGAATCGACAATTCCTAATTGTTATGATGTTAAACTTGAGAATGAAGATTACACAATCGGAAAAGTAATTGAATATTTCTTGCTTTCGTCATTTTATGAAAAAGGAATTTTAACCTATTGTGGTTTTAAAATGTTACATCCGCACGACACATATAGTTTAATTCGTGTGGCATATAAAGAACCAATAGTTATTGATATTATTAAAAATGATTTAAAAACTTGTATTGAATATGCTATCGAAACATATACAAAAATAAGAAAAGAATTCTTGAAATTAGTACCACGCTAAAACGCATAACACGCTGCCAAAGATAAAAATAAATGAAAACACATATGATAATTTATATGACTTTTAGAACACCAATTTTTAGAAGACTCTTTACCGCCACATAAAAACATAAATAATCCTATTAAAAATAGACTATAAAATATAATCTTATCTAAACTACTATTTTTTTTCAAAAAAACAATATATATTAAAAAACAAATAACAGAAAATCTTGCAAAAAAAGCATCTATAATATGTATTAAACCGTTTTTTACTGGATTAGACCAAAATAGTAATGATAGAATAATATTGATTATTAATAAATTAGCCAAAATATATTCATAGTTGCTTTTATTAGTTTTAACGTAAAAAAATGTTAATGGTAATAGAATAAATAAACTACTAAATAAAAGATTTTGATTTGTCATATAGATATTATAAATATTAAATTAAATTGTCTACAAAAATGATAAAAAATATAGTTATTAATTATATATTTATAACTATAATTGATATTTTAGATTAGATTTATATTAGAATACAAATTTTCAGATATAATCGTCACCATACTGTTTGAATTTTTTACAAATGAGAAAGATGAATACATCAACAATGATGATGTTAATTCATATAAAATTTACAAAAAATTTATTGAAAATTTTATATATTTTTTAACCATTGATTATTTTTTTAACCATTGATTACTATTTTTTATGATAGAAATGGTTTGAATAATTCAACTGTATTTTTCAACGATGTTTCACTTTCGTTATGGGTTCCTAAATCCATATTTAATTCAGTTATATCCACATTAACAACATTAGTATATTTTTTAATTTGTTCTAACACGTTTTTACCTGTGCTCATTTCAATACCACCTTTCACGGCGGTTCCTGTTGACGGAACAAGACTTTTATCCATACAATCAACATCAAATGATAAATGAATTGGATTATTTCCAGCAAATGTTAATATTTTATTCATCTCATTTTCAAAATCATTATTAAGCTCGTGTGGATCAATATGCTTTATATTATGCTTATAAATTAAATCGCGTTCGAATATATCCCAACATCTTCCTCCGATATATAATAAGTTTTCAAATTTTAATTTATTTTTAATAAAAGAGAATTTACTATCACGATCAATTCCTGTAACAAAACTTAATGGCATACCATGATAATGTTTCGAATTTGAACTTGCGTATGTATTAATATCAGCATGAGCATCAAAATAAATAACTTTTGCTGCTGGATAACGATTCAATGTATCAGCGATTGTTGCAATGGACATAGAGTGATCTCCACCAATATTAATCTTATTACCCCCTACTTTTTTATTCATTTCATATAAATTATGTATATTTGTAAAAAAATCATTTGTATCTTTTACTTCATATATCCTATGATGTTTCTTATTAATATATTTTTTAATAAATTTAGGACCTTTTTCAACACCGTGTTTTGTTTGCCCTAAATCGTGTGGAAATAAAATAATATTCTTGAAAACTTTTTTTGAATAATTCTTTAAAGTTTTTGGACGCTTATATATCTTACGAATTCTGTATGGGTAACTTTTTTTAGTATTTTTTTCGGTTTATGACAATCATTAATACCAAACATTGATACAGCTTGTTTTTTTGTTTTACTTACCATATATATAATATAAATATATAATAATATAAATATATAATTATGGATATTATGGATATTAGGGATATAAATATTTTTAAATTCTATTACAATTTTCAGCTACAATTGTGTCAATATTTTTCTTTCTCATTTGAAAATTCAAACAATACATCAATAAAGAGGGGTGTAATTCATTCACGTACTTTTGAACCACTGTACTATTAATAAACAGTTTTTTTTCTCTTAATTCATTCATATAAATTTGATGAATATTAAACATATGAGTTCTATATTGTTCTGAAAAATCAAGCAGTGGTTTTTCCTTTTTAATATAACAAGCTACATAATTAGAATATAACGTATTGGTAAATAAATGCACTTGGTCTCTAAACGTAGAAAATTCACGTCTATTTTCAGGATAAAACTTCAAAAAATCCTTCACTTTACCTTCCTTTCTAAGACATAAATATTGATATTGTAACTTAGGCTGATTACCTCTTAAATTTCTAACTTGTTCATATACTGGATTTCTGATTTTCGTTCTCTCACCAGTTTCCTTATTATAAATGACTACACCAACTATATCGTAGGATGTATTCATTGAACCATATTTTTCAATCAATTCAGAATATTTATTGAATTCATAGATTTGCGGGAATTTTACAGTGGTTCCCAATGATTCATTGAAAAAATTTTTTAAACCTTGCGCATCAAAATAATCCACTGAATTATTATTTCTATCAATCTTGTAAACACCAACTAAATATAATTGCGCCTTAGAAAATGGGACAACAATTCTATTTTCAGGATGTTGAAGAACAAAACTATAACACAATTCAGTGTCTAATTTAGTTATATCTAATTTACATTCAGCAGCAGCTTCCATGAACATTTGTCTGAATGTTTTAGAACCGGGTGATTTAAAAAAACTGGATGTCGCACCTACGGTATTACGTGTTGCAATTTCCCAACTTCCAGTTACTCCTACAGATGAATCAAAAAATACATTTATCATTGTTCCTTCCACAAATTCTTCTGCTTGAATTCCATTTGTATTTTCAGGATATTTACTTATAAATGTATCAGCGTGCAGAGATTTTGGAGGTGCGAATCCCACAACTTGATTAGCCGAATTTAAAATGACAGAACGGCATAATCCATATATTGGTATAAGGTCAACACATAAAAAGTTCTTATCATATCTGATAACTTTATAGATAGAATTATTCGTTCTGCATTCGATTTTGTTCAATTTTAGTAGATTTGAATTTGAATTTGATGTATCATTATACTCTGGATCAACAAGTTGATTGAAGCCAGGAATTTCGGACAGATTGTATTTCATATTATTGGTATAATTAATTATAAAGTTGTCTTTAAACTAATATTATATTGATTATTACTTAAGTATAAAAATATCTAATATAATTATAGAGCAATGTCTTTAGAACCTCAAAAAGAAGATATAGAACTAGAACTTCAATTAGGAGATATAATTCAAATTACGAATCCAGTCAATGAAAATATAAATGACCAAACCTTTATAATTGATTATATCGATAAGTCAAAAGCTTATTTAATCAATACAGATACATTAGATAGGATTAAAATAAAGATATCTGAAGACGGTATTTTAGGTGATGGTAATATAACAAAAATTGAAATACTTAGTAGAGCTGATTCACCAAGTTATGCTAGACAAAATAGACTTTTACCTGGTAAATGGGTAAATATTTATTTTGGTGGAGATATTCCTGTTATAATTACTGGAGAGATCACAAATTTAGAAGAAGATATGATTGAAGTTACAACATCGGATAAAGATATCATCTACATAAATTTCGATTATAAAGGAATACCAGAAAATTTACCAATCGAGAATATAGAAATTAGAGAGAAACCTGTCGAGCAAAAACCTATTATTCGGGAAGAAATACAAGAGCCCGAGGAAATACAACAAGAACAATTACAAGAAGAACAACAATATGATTTGGCTATTCCTGAACTTGAAGAGGAAAAGAAGATGGTCAATGTAGAACAAATACAAGTCACAGTTCCAACAAAAGATGTGAAAGATCAATTGAGAGAAATCATTATTAAAGCTGACCAAATCGTTTTTGGTGATGAAGAATTGGGACCAATTTCTCGGTTTGTTGATGTGGCTTCCAAATCACAAAGATTCAGTATTGAACAACAAGTGAGCGATTTATTGGACGATCTTCTCTCGACAATTCCAAATTCACAACGAACTCCAAGAGTATTGAATAATATACATACGATGATAGAGAGATTTAAACAGTTACGCACTGCATTCTCAGAATTTGACAAATATGGAAATGTTGAAACCATTGTGAAATATGGCGCATCTCATAAACCACTTAAAAATTGGTTGGAAAGTTTTAACATAAACTTATACTGGATTCTACCAGTTGTTAAAAATATCAAAAAAGTTTACAATGTTAATAATATTGATGAAGAAAATAATGACATAATCAATTTAGATCTAACAAAGGATATTAAGGATATAAAAGAAATAATTGGAAATTATGATTCCAATACTTTGTCATTTGAAAGCAATAAATATACAGCATTATATTCTGAATTATCAAGATATTTTACACCTTTTAAATTAGTGGATGACGAAAATATAAATGATATAATCATTGAAAAAGAAGTTAACGCAAATATTAATATAGCAATCGACAATTTGGAAGACCTGTATTCATCTGTATTCAGTAATAATATGATAAGAAATCGACGATTTGTTATATCAAAATACAATCTTGGAGAGACCAAACTAGATATGACGGATGCCACTGCTGCAAAAATGACTACAATAAGGGTAAAAATTACAGATAATGATACAATGAGTTTAAAATCTATAATGACTCTTCCAGAACCAACCATTCGATTTTCAAAGATTAATTTACCTGGAACTGACATTTTAACCAGAGCGAATTTAAATGATACATTTTTGAATTATTGGCAATTTTTAAAGAAAAAAACAAATGTAGCAAATATTTTTGTGGAATCATTAAATAATGAATTTGAATTTGATGAAAATGAATTTGCAGATGGAATTAGAAATTATGTTATTAATATTCCCGAAGAAGAGACGAAAGGATTGACTAAATATGATTTGTATAGACAATATGTCTCAACTATAGTTCCAAAGACGAAAATGCTATTTAATTTAATGAAAAAATATATTAAAGGAAAATTATCCATTGTGGAAGTGGTAGGTTATTTAGAACCATTTCTAATATATACAGACGATTTAACATATAATCAATATAGAGAAATTGTTGAGTTTATCGATAGCAAAATTTCAGAATACAATAAAAACATGATTGAATATTCTCGAATTTTCAAGATATTAGCAACTATTAAACAAAATCCAATTTTTCCAGCAAAAGCATTTACTATTATTGATATAATAGACCGAAATTTACGAACAGATGTATTTGAAACCGGTTATGGATTTGAGGAACCAGAAAGAACGTTTACAAACTCCGAGATTCTTCGCAAGATAACGTTAAAAGATTATTCCAGATTATATACATCTACATTAGCTTTACAAAATTTGAAATTAATGTTTCCAACGGATGTAAGTGAAATATTCAGTGTAGAGAAGAAACATAATGAGGAGAACTTGAAAGATGAAGAAAAAAAGGACAAATGTGAGACAATGGTAATAGCTAAAATGTATACTTCATTAGAACAATTGGAAAATGATAATGATAAACTTATTTATTTTGATAAAAAATATGATAAAACTAATTATGGAGTAATGGAAGAAGCAAAGGGTGGTTATGCCGAGCAAGTGATTAATATGGCACCTGAACAACTAAAAGACTATATTACTCAAGACCAAATGAAAAAAAATAATTTAAGTGAAACCGATGCAATGTATCTTGCGGAAACATTAATTGATGGCATTAAAAAAGTAATAGATGGTCATTATGCTATTTTATACAAGGGATATTCAGAAAATATTCAAGACGAATCCGATTATTATGTGAGAAAAAACAATAAATGGGTACTTAATAATGAACTATCCAAAAAATCCGGAATAAGTGATGAGTCATCTATGATTTGTGATTTACAGGAAAAATGTATTAGTATACCAACCAATGTAGGAGATAAATGTGAAAGCATGGAAACAAATGAATTAGGTTTACAAAACAAACTTCTAAAAAATATAATCAGTGAGTTCGATTCAAAATATAAAATGTCGAAAGAACAATTTGAAAAGGATATTAGAGAGAAATTTGACTATTTTATGTCTATTATGCCTGTCATAAGTAAAATCGAGACCAATGCATTATTAAAATACAACAATCAAAAATACAATATGGGTATTAAAATAGAAGACGATACTAAGGGCCAAATTGTGTCGCCTTTTGCCGAATTACTTAATGTTATATTAGGTCAGCGAGATTTTGTCAAGAAACAGCGAGATATTATCTTATTTGCTAATAAATTTACAAGACCTGGGTTACCTGGATTATCTGCAACTGGGCAGCCCGAAACGGAGCACTGGTTGTATTGTATTAAGACCAATATACCTTTGCTTCCAACATTTAAAAAGGAATTAGCCGCCGCATTTGTTAGTTCGGAATATTTGTATCAAATAGTACTGGAGAAAATTAAATCAACAAATGGTACTCTTAGTGATGACGGTGATTGGTGGACCGATAAATATACGGGTTGGCCTATTTGTCCTGGTGATTTTGATGTGGAAGAGGGTTATGAAGAAGGATTTAAAGTAACATCTAGAGCTGTTATGGAAGAAGATGCTGGAAGTAAAATAATGGCGGCATCTTCGGAGAAAACTATCAAATATATAACTCTCGAGACTATTATGATTAATAATATTGTAAATGCGGTCTCGATTGCTATGGGTATTAATATCGAAACGCAGAAAGAATTTATTATCAATTGTGTTATTGAAACAATTAAAAATACTGTCGAAAGTGAAGGAGATTATAAAGAAAAACTTAAACTTGCAGCACAAAAAGGGAAAAGTCTTCCCTCTTACAGAGATTTTTTCAATACTTCTCTCCTTTTTTATACTTTAGGAATGTATTTAATTGCGGTTCAAACAATTGTTCCACCAGTTAAAACAAGAAAAACCCATCCTGGCTGTGTGCGTTCATTTACAGGTTACCCGTACGAAGGTCAAGGCGATTTAAGTAGTTTAGCTTATTTGGCGTGTATTACTTATGATATTAGAGACTCAGGAGAACCGTGGAATGTATTGAAGAAAACGAATACAGAAAAGATACAAAATAAAATAAAAATGGCTATAGATGACTTTCTTATTCAGTTACCAGAAGTCCAGCGAAAATTCTCAGAGAAAACTCAATATTTATTGACAAATCCTTCAACCGCGATACCAGAAGAACACGATATTGCCCAATGGTCTGATTTCCTTCCACCATTAGTTCCATTTAGAATTAAACATTTAGAGAATATTTCCGGAGAATTCAAGAAGGCTTTGACAAGTGATTTAAGAAACGGAGTATTAAACCAGAGAGAAAAAATACTTGTGATAGAATCTAAAATTATTCATTTCTCTCTAGCTATTCAGGAAAGGATTCGTGAAATTGTGAAAAACCATAAAGTTCTTCTTCATACCGCGAATAATGAACCTTATCTTGAAAATTCATGTTGTGATAGTAGAGAGATTGAGAGCACTATTGATTATTTCAGCAGTCGTAACCCAGATATTATGGCATTTAATGATATTGTCAAAAATCTCTCCAATATGTTAGATGATATTCGGTCGTATTCTGAAGCAGTTATTTTATACAGTAATGTAAATACGAAAAATGTCTATCCACCCATATCAAGCACATTTAACGAAAAATCCATCTATTTGGCATTTATTTTCTATTGTAAGTTTAAATCATTAATACCTATACCAGCTGATTTGATTCCTCTATGTACAGATAAGCCAGAATCAGGTTTACTAGACCCATCTGACACGATTGATAGAATGATACAAAAACTTAAAGAAGACGGAAGAAACTACTCCAATGAACAATTTTTGAGACTTATACAATTAGTTAGTAGAGAGAATATAATAAATATTGATATTGACAATCCAGTGATATCGTGTATAGCTAAATTATCTAGTTTGTTAGATGCTATTTATGATGAAAATAATGAAGATGAAATCATTGAACAATCATTACGAGATTTGATTAAAAATGCAATCGATACATTTGATATTGCAACCGAAACAAATCCAAAATCTGTTAAAGATTTAAATGATTTTTTAATTCGCGCCAATGAAGAAATGACCAATGAATTAGTTGATTTTGTTCAAAAGAATAGTGGTTCAAATGTTACTCGTAATTCAATAAAGAAATTCACTGACACAATTACTAATTTATCTACGTGGGCGTCTGATACCTCAACTAGAAACGAAAATATTAAGATTTCAAATGATGCTATGTATAATGTGACAAATTTTTACAAAACATATATAGACAACTTTGTTAATATATTTCCAAATATTATATTGAACAAGGTTAATTTTGATAATACTCATATTCCGAATTATTATGGATTTTCGAAGAATCATTCAAATAAACTTAAAAAATATATTGCGGACTATTTTGAAAGTTTGAAACCTTTTTATGGCATACCAACTTTATTAAATATTCTAACGACTATTAAAAAGATCGGCAAAAATATGGTAAATTTGGCTAATGCAACACCTTGTTTTACAAGCATAAAAAATAATGATAAAATTTTAAGAGGTATAATAGACGAAAGAACTAGTAGATTTTTGTTTGAATATTACTTGCTTCGTATATTAATTAGTTATGTAGCATTAGCCGATGAAAAAGATATGATTGTTACTGAAGTGAAAAAAACAGTGGAAGTTACTGATATATTTTCAGTTGATTATATTGAAGAAACTGAAACAAGAATTGATTTAGGTATGTCATCGAGGAATGAAACCGATACTAGAGTGATGACTGGAAATAAAAAGGTTCTAAAACAGAAAACAGCTGAGCTATTAATTGCTTTTATGCATATATTTAGAAATGAAAAAGAAACTATTGACACATCATATGAAGAAATACAAGACAGAGTTTTTAAATTGAGGGAAAGAGAAAAAGATATGGTAACTGATAGACTAAAAGCAATGACAGATGAAGAAAGAGATGCGGATACTATAATGAAAGTCACTAAACAAGGTTTATACAGTAAAGGGTTACAAAAAGGATTAACTGTATTAGATAAAGATTTTTATGACCAAGAACAAGATCTAAGAGATGAAATGGAAAAAGCAGAGAGAAAAATCAAACGAAAAAATAAGGATGCTGCGGATGAAAATATTGATATTTTAGTAGATGAATATTTAGAAGAGCAACAAATGGCGGCTGATATTGATGCAGATGCTTATGATTTAGAGTATTTAGGCGAAGATTATTATGACGGTAATTATACTGGAATGAATGAACCAGAATATGAAACATATGGAGATGAAGAATAAATAATAATCAATAAATCAATAATCAATAATTGTTTAGATAAATTATAATTATAAAAAATAGTTTATAATTATATATTAGATGTATAATTATAGTTATATTAGACAAAATATCACATTAGTAGCTGTTATGTTATTTGTTATAATTTTTGGAATAATCCAAATGATTAAACCAGCATGCTTCTATAATAGCAATGGAAGTATTCGAGAATTTGGTGTAGGTTATAAAAATAAAACTATTCTACCTATATGGCTTTTTTCGCTTTTATTAGGAATCATTTGTTATTTAGCTGTATTGTATGCTATAAATACACCAAAAATATTCTAACTTAAACTTTAATAGTAAAACATCTCTTCATATTCTGCATATTCGTTTTCAGTTGCTTCACCAAATAATTCCCTTTCTCGCTCCTTTTTTGCTTTGTATTCCTTTGTCAACTTTGAAAGCTGTTTTTGCTTTTGTTCGTTTGCTTCTTTTTTACTAATCACCTTATTTTTTGGTGCTTTTTTTTCAGCTGACGATAATCTCGGATTTTGTTCATATTTATTAAATTCTTCGTAAGCTAAATCGTCTTCAAATAAATATTTCGTTAATGCGTTATCAGATTCTTCTACTAATTTTCGCTCTTCCAAAATTTTTAACTGTTGTTCATTTGGAAGACAAGCTTTCTCATAATCATCCCAGTCTTCCCAATTATCCATTATTATATAATATGTATATACTAATTATATAATACGTTTTTAAGTCCATTTTTGTAATGTATTTTTAGTTTCTTTTATTCTTATTTGTTTTTCTTTTTTTAGTTGCTGTTTTTCTTTGTGTACTAGTTCTTTTCCTTGTAGAACTTCTTCTTTTCTTTGTATTAGTTCTCTTTCTACCACCAACTGGAACAGATGTAAGAGTAAATGAAACTGGTTTATATATAGCAGCTCCTTGACCTTCTTGACAATGTCTAGCACCAACATATCGATCTCTTTCATTACCTAATAACGCATCATAAGAAACTGTAGAAACTAGTGTCTCTTCGCTTTTTTTAAATATAAATACTTTTTGAGTTGCTGGATCAATCTTTTGCAGTTCTATTAAATCCCCAAACCCAGTTAATTTTTTTATATCAAAATATGGTTTATTTGTATTTATATTATCCATTGTACCTGCAGTAATACATTGATAAATGATATATGAGTATAAATTTTCTGGTTTAAACGCATCCGTTACAGATTGTATTGGAACGGCAACACGACTTGACTTTTTAATATCATCCGTATAAAATACAAAGACCATATTATCGTATTCCAATGCTTTTTTAACTGGTATATCTTCACCATTTATTATATCATAACAATCATTTTCACTACTAAAACTAACTGGTTCACTTGATACTTGTGGTATTCTTTGTAGTGCTTGCTTTATTGCTTGCAATTCAGGTGGTTCTCTTATTGTGGGTGATCTTGGTGGTACAGATGGTCTTAATCGTTCTGCTAATTGTATTGTACGAGGTTTATTTTCTTCCTGCATAGAAGTAGCTTCAGCAAACATAAAACGTATACCCATCACATTACTCACATTCCAATTATTTAATGGTTGATTAAAACTTTTCGCACCGTGAAACATTAAATTCATATTAGTGACATTTTTTACATCCCAATTATCTAATGGTTGATTAAAACTTTCTGCACGAGCAAACATAGAACCCATATTTATGACATTACTAACATTCCAATTATTTAATGGTTGATTAAAACTTTTCGCACCAGTAAACATAAAACCCATATTAATGACATTACTTACGTTCCAATTATCTAATGGTTGATTAAAACTTTCGGCACCTGCAAACATAGAATTCATATTTGTGACATTAGTTACATTCCAACTATCTAATGGTTGATTAAACGCTTTTGCATCAGCAAACATAGCCTCCATATTTGTGACATTACTCACATTCCATTTAGATATATCTTCGTTGAAATTTGTATTTCGCAAAAATAAATTTTTCATATTTGTGACATTACTCACATCCCAGTCACCAATGGGTCCATATTGTGTAACATCATTATCATTTGCTATATATTTTTTAACCATATCACGTATATTTTGATCATTTAATTCTAACCTATCTGACATATACATATATATATTATAAATTATCTAAACATATATATTATTCCTTTGCTTCCTTACCATTTTTCTTACAACCTCGATTCATTATTTTTGATTGAACTATCAAAGTAACTAATAAACCTGTATAAATGTACCACATTGCCTCACCAATATTATCCTTTGTCGCAATTAATCCAAACAATTCATTTTGCATATAATCTGTCTCAGGACTGTCTATCTGATATTTTTTCTTCATCAACGGTGTAAGAATATTCCAATATTGGTCAAAATTACCTGGAGCCATTTGATTAATTAATACACAGGTGTTACTACATATTCTATTTATCACGTTATATGCAGATTTGAGTGCTTTATTTTTATTATCCGGATGATTAGTCAATTCATCAACAACCTCTTTATTCATTAATAATTCAGTGAATACTTTATTAGCAGAACTAGAGACATAATAATAACCAACAATATCAGAAAACGCGCTTTTGAATCCAGGATACACTGTTAAAATTACTACAAGAAATCCAAAAATGAATATCCAAGGTAAAAATGTTATCATACTTGCATTCCCAATATTTTCAGTAATAGTTCCACCGCATTTGTTTGTAATAATATATGAATTAATCGCGGATTGTGTTAAAATAATAAGCAAGACATATATAACTAAATACATATAACTGGTTGTAATATAACTATTATATTCTTCTGTATTTTTATATAGCGTATAAGGTAACGGGGGTTTTAAAGCAAAATAATAAAAAAGTGTAGTTAATAAAAATGTTATAAATGTTATAATATTTAAGTAAGAAAATTCCATATAGATAATATGTATAATTTAATTTAAAATTTTAACATTATTTATTATGAATTTCGGCGAACCTGCGACTAAACCAACGCTAACCGAACCAGGTGTAAAATATTTTTTAAATCAAGCGCTTAAACAATCTCATATCATTAGAGAGAAATTTCACAACACAATTTTTAATATTGGAATGTTCTTATTCTTTTTGATTATTTTAGGGGGAATACTAGTTTACAAATATAAGGGAAAATTAACACCGGTTGAAATAGCTCAAAAGAATAAGGAAAAAC
>Ga0169931_10003834_pt1 | contig 23680 bp, 18 predicted proteins | sample Kivu_15m_20L_FD_129675 | JGI IMG/M metagenome (GOLD analysis project Ga0169931, IMG submission 129675) | Freshwater microbial communities from Lake Kivu, Western Province, Rwanda to study Microbial Dark Matter (Phase II) - Kivu_15m_20L... | ecosystem: Environmental > Aquatic > Freshwater > Lake...
ATACGGGAAAAAAATGTCAAAAAATCGCGACGCGCTAGACACGGGGAGGGGGGGCAGCGGTTAGACTACTGACCAAACTGTGTCGGGAACGTTTCCCTACTGGTCCATCTGGGAAATCCCGGCAAAGACAAGTTGGCTGGTGTGGATCGGCGTGGTCCTGATGCTGGGCGCGATGTTGATGTATGTGCTCAGCGACGACGAAGCGATCCAGCCGGGTGGGCCGCCACCGGGCGAAATTGACAGCGCCCCGGTCGAAGCAGCGCCCTAGGCTCGACCGGCATCAAGGTTGTGACTCAACAGGCTGCTCGTTGGCAGCTATTCCTCCAGCGCCGGCCAAAACACGCGCGCGGGACCAATTGACGTAAGTCGCGCTCTACTCTCGCGATCGCGTCGTTCGCGTCCATTTCGCCGCGATTGGCATGCTCTGTGCATCTCGTTTTCACCACAGGGCGTTTGCCATGCGGTGATTGACTTGCCGCGGCACGTCCAAGCACGCACACAGCGCCTTGTCTGTATGCGCGAGGCGATTGTTCGATTCGACCCTCTTTGCTGGGTCCTTCGTGACTGGATGGCCGATCGGGTCGGAAGCCCGATCGGCCACCCGGGTCGATTTTCTAACCTCAGGAGTTCAACGATGAATTCGGATACGGTCAAAGGCACTTGGAAGCAATTCAAAGGCAAGCTGAAAGAAGCGTGGGGCGATCTGACGGACGATGAGCTGGACAAGTACGAGGGCCAGCGCGAGCAACGCGTCGGTGCTCTACGAAAGAAGTACGGTCAGGCGAAAGACGAGATCGAGTCCCGTCTCAGCGGATATGAGCGAGACGCGAACTACGATTACCGGCCCGCACAGCCGAGATAACTTGACCTTTTCACGAGCACCCTGCGGCTGCGTCGACGGCAACGATTGGCGCGGCCGCAGGGCTTTTTTGTGCGCCTGCCGAAGTGCCAGAGGGGCTAACTTGGTTGAGCGGAGGGCCAGTCGGGAGTAGGCTGGCGTAGGAAACGTGGTCATGCTTCCAGACCGCTGTCTCTCCCGCCATCTGACCGAGAGCAACGCCTGCCGTGGAAAAAAGCTCCGAGCGATCTCGAACGTCCATACGTGCGTGGGCGAACCGTGCTGGTGCACTGTCAACCACGCGCGGCATCGCCCAACGGCATCTGTGGATCGTGCCCGTGGTGGCCTTGGTTGCCCTGGTGGTTGCCGGGCTATGGGTCCGCACGCATATCGAAGATGCCATTCAAGAGCAGACGGCGGCGGAACTGACCACGGTGCTGCGGGCAGACGTCGAAGCGCTTAAGCTGTGGATGCGGATCCAGGAAGAGAACGCCGCGGTGATTGCCGGCGATCCGGTGATTCGGAAGCTTGTCCTGGAACTACTTGATTACGCGCGTACCACGGGCGGCAAACCTGCCCAACTCGATGCTGCCCCGCAACAGATGTCGCTGGCCGCGGAGCTGAAGCCCTGGGTCGATCGTCAGTCGTACACGGGCTTTGTGGTGTTTGACCTCGATGGCCTGATCATCGCGACGGACGAAGATCTGCTGCTGGGGCGCAATGCGATTATGTCGGACCAGCGCAGGTTTCTAGAGAAAGCGCTGGCCGGAGAGCCGACGGTGTCGCATCCGTTTCCTTCGCGGATCATGCTGCCCGGGCCGGATGGCGTGCCGATCGCAGGCGTACCAGTAATGTTCGTCGCGGCGCCGGTGATCGGGGCCAACGACAAGCCCGAAGCGGTGGTTGCACTGCGAATCGACCCGGCGCTCGAGTTTAGTCAAATACTGGGCGTGGCGCAGCCAGGGGCGACCGGCGAGACCTACGCCTTCAATGAGCAGGGAGTGTTCCTGTCGCGAAGCAGGTTTGACGATCAGCTCAAGCAGGTTGCGCTCCTGCCCGATCGTCCGCAGGCGCAGAGCGTACTCAATGTCGAGCTGCGAAACCCCGGGGTTGATCTCAGTAGCGGCGCGCGGCCGGCGCTTTCGCGCGACCAGCAGCCGCTGACCGAGCTGGCCGCGGACGCGATTCTTCGCAAACCGGCGATTTCCGACCCAGGCGTGAACGTGGACGGTTATCTCGACTATCGCGGCGTGGAATCGGTCGGGGCCTGGGCCTGGCTGCCGGAATTTGATCTGGGAGTGGCCACCGAGATGGATCTGGCCGAAGCCTATCGCCCCGTGTACGTGCTGAGGTTTGTGTTCTGGGTCCTGTTTGGACTGCTGGCCGCGCTGGCCGCACTATTGCTCGCGCTCACGCTGCTGGCCGGGCGATTGGACCGTCAGATGCGAGATGCCGTGATTGCGGTTGGGCAACTCGGACAGTATGCGCTGGAGCAGAAGATCGGCGAGGGAGGGATGGGCAGCGTCTATCGCGCGCGGCACGCGCTGCTGCGGCGGCCGACTGCGGTGAAGCTGCTCGAACCGTCCAAAACCACGGACGTGTCAGTCGCCCGCTTCGAACGCGAGGTGCAACTGACCAGTCAGCTCAACCATCCCAACACGATCACGATTTACGATTACGGCCGCACCGCCGAGGGCGTGTTCTACTACGCCATGGAGTTTCTCGACGGATATTCGCTGGACGTGCTGGTACGGCGATTTGGCCCGCTGCCGGACGGTCGCGTAATCAATATCCTAACGCAGGTGTGTGGATCGCTGAACGAAGCGCACGCGGCGGGGCTGATGCATCGCGACATCAAACCCGCGAACATCATGATCACGGCCCGGGGGGGCATTCCCGACTTCGTCAAGCTACTGGACTTTGGACTGGTCAAAGCGGTCGACAGCCACAGGATGCAGAACCTCACCGCGGCCGATACCGTGACGGGCACGCCGCTGTATATGGCTCCCGAGACCGTTCGCGACGCGGAAGGTTGTGACGCGCGGGGCGATCTGTACGCGCTCGGCGCGGTGGGATACTTTTTGCTCACAGGGCATGCGGTGTTCGAGTCGTCGAGCGTGCTGGAGATCATGCGCGCGCATGTGGAATCGACGCCGGTGCCGCCCAGTGAGCGGGCGGGACGGCAGATTTCTCGTTCGCTGGAAACGGTGATTCTGCAACTTCTGGCCAAGTCGCCCGGCGATCGGCCGCAGTCGGCTGCAGAACTGACGACCTTGCTTGAGCAGTGCGTGCCACTGGAGTCGTGGGGGCAGGCCGAGGCGGCCGCGTGGTGGCAACTGAATCAGGAAACGCGCGAGATGCCCGTCGAGTCGCTGGCTACAATCGAGCACTCCCTCGGCGCGACCAAGGGTTATTCCGAAGTGCGTCCCGGCTCCTGATGCCGGGCTTTGCCATCGGGCTGGGCTTGCAAGCCATTTGAATTGGCCGAGTGGTGACTGGTTTCAGGCATCATGGTTCCGTCCGTCCAGGGCGTCTTCATCTGGAGCGCCAGATGGACGAGCTGGACGTCGCTCGAAAGATTAAGCTTTTCCAGAACACGCGATCGGTGTTTCGCGGTCGTCTGAACACTGATGTTGAGCGTCGTCGCGATCTGCTTTTGCGACATGCCGGCCACGATCAAGTCCATGACTTCCGCTTCGCGCGGTGTGAGTTTGTCGCGTTGGATCCGGGCATGCATCGCCGGGCCGATAATCGCGCCGACGCGGAGCAGCAGGTCGCGATCGTCTTCGTCATATTCACGAGGAGTGTTGCCGACGGCAAACAAACCGCGCGGCACGCCATCGTGGACGATTGGAGCGGCGAGCCAGTTTCGAACGGGCGTGCCACACTGCAACGTACTTTCGCCTCGGTCGATAATGCCCGCGCCGGTCAAGAGGGCCTGACGCCATGAATCATGAGCGTCGGACAGCCGGCAGCAAGCTTCGGCGGTCCCTTCGAGTGTCACGTGCAGGCCGATGAGCTCATCACTGCCAATACGGCGCAGGAAGATTCCCAGCGGACTGCCAAAGGTTCGCATCACAACGCGGACCACCGAATTGTACAGCTCATTGCCTTGCTGTTGCGCGACACACTGCAGGATGGAGCGAACGGTCTGCGTCAGGCGATCCATCTGCCGCAATCGGCGGGCGATCTCTTCGGCCGCGGCTTTGCGGTCCGAAATGTCCTGGATTTGCGAAACGGCGAAACAGGCCCGCCCGGATTTGTCGCGGGCGATGGAAGCGCTAAGCAGAATCCACACGACGCGTCCGTCCTTGTGGAGATAGCGTTTTTCCATGTGGTAGTGTTCGATTTCGCCCGCCATGAGTTGACGGGCGAGCGCCACGTCGGACTCCAGGTCGTCGGGGTGGGTGATCGACTGGAAGTCGGTTGCTAGCAGTTCCACTTCGTCGTAGCCGACGATGTTCAGCAGCGCGGGATTAACTTGCAGAAAGCGGCCATCGAGATCGACGATCGCCATCCCGATAGCAGCGTGATCAAAGGCCGCGCGAAACGGACCGGCCTCGCCAGTGAATTCTCGCCAAACCGCGCTGCGCTCGACCTCGCTCGGGTAATCGCGCGCAGGATCAAGCAAATCACGCTCTGAGCTTAGATCCATAACACCACGCTAGTTATCCAGGGCGTCAGCGAGCCCCCATCTTAGCCGGTGCGCGCTGGTTGTCACGCGACCAGGCAAAACTCTGAATCGGGCAAAACCGTCATTCAATCACCGACGAGGGACTTACGTAGGTGAATGTTGATCTGATAGCCTCGCCACTTTACTACAGTGCAGGCTCCATCTATCACTACATTCGCCAATTGATCATTGTTCGTTCAACAACGATCGTTTCAAGGATTGCTCTGTTTTTGGAAACTACCAATCGACATCTTGTTAAGTGGCAAGTAGTTACCGTGGCCCTGATGGTCCTCGGCTACTCGGGATGTTATCTCTGCCGCTCCAATTTTTCCGTGTTCCTAAGCGCGATTTCCGACGAGCTAATCGCTGGCGGACTGTCCCCGGCAGATGCCCGGATCCGTTTGGGATACGTGGCCTCGGTCGGCGTGTTCGCTTACGCCATAGGTAAATTCATCACCGGAAGCATCGCCGATTTCCTGGGCGGTCGCGGAAATGTGCTTTTCGGAATGTTTGGCAGTGTCCTATTTACGATGCTGTTTGCCCTGGGCGGCGGACTGCCCGTTTTCACTCTCGCCTGGTTTGGCAATCGCGCTGTGCAGTCGCTGTGCTGGACGGGCATGGTAAAAGTGACCGGGCGTTGGTTCAGCTACAGCGCCTATGGCACGGCGATGGGAGTGGTAAGTCTCAGCTATTTGTTTGGCGACGCTGCCGCACGCGCGTTTATGTCGCTGTTGATTCGATTCGGCCTGGAGTGGCGAGAAGTCTTTTTCGCCTGCGCGGGGGTGTTATTCTCGCTCACGGTGCTGTGCTGGCTCTGGCTGCGCGAAAGTCCTCGCGACATTGGGCAGTCCGAGCCGGATGCCAATCCGCTCAACGTGTATGGCACGACGAACGCGGAAGACGAAGACCCGCAAAGCCTGGCGAAGCTGCTGTTGCCGCTCCTGACGAGCCCCGCGTTCGTGACGGTTTGCATCCTGTCGCTGGGTCTGACGCTCCTTAGAGAAACCTTCGGGCTGTGGACCCCGACTTATTTCAGCGAAGTGGTGGGGGCCACGCCGGCGCAGGCCGCAGCGCAAAGTGCATTATTTCCATTGCTGGGCGGCGCCTCGGTGCTCGTCGCCGGATGGCTCGGAGACCAACTTGGCAAGACCGGGCGAGCCATCGTGATTCTGGCCGGTTGTGCGCTGGCCGGCATCGTCATGTGGGTGCTGGGAAGTTTTGACTTCTCCGGCCAGATGATCACGGCGGCGACTCTGATCGCGCTTGTGAGTTTCTTTATGCTGGGGCCGTACTCGTATCTGGCGGGTGCGATATCGCTCGATCTGGGCGGAAAGCGGGGTGCGGCCACGGCCTGTGGAATTATCGATGGCGTGGGGTATCTTGGGAGCATGCTGGCCGGCGGCCCTGTCGCCCGGATGACTGCCGACTACGGTTGGGGCGCGGTGTTTCGTGCGCTCGCACTGGTAGCGTTTGCAACGAGCATGGCCGGACTCGTGTTCTATTTGCTCGAACGAAAGAAGCTGCCCGCAACGGGGATGGATGCATGACAGTCGTCGATGAAGTGATGGAGCTGTTTGCCACACGAGGACACGATGCGTACGTGGGAGAGCCGGTCTCGCAGCTCGAGCACGGGTTGCAAGCGGCTTACTTTGCCGAGCGCGAAGGAGCGAGCGATGTGCTGGTCGTTGCGGCGCTCTTGCACGACATCGGCCACTTGGTTCACAAGCTGCCCGAGGACGCGGCCGACCATGGCATCGACACGCGGCACGAGCACCTGGGTGGGGCGTGGCTGAAGCGTTACTGTGGGCCGGAAGTCACGGAGCCGATTCGCCTGCACGTACCCGCCAAGCGGTACCTGAGCGCGACGGATGCTGAATACCAGGCGCAGCTCTCGCCAGCTTCAATTCAGAGTCTGGCCCTGCAAGGCGGGCCGTTCACGGCCGATGAAGTTGCCGAGTTTGAGCACCATCCGCACTTTCGCGCCTCGGTGGCATTGCGGCGGTGGGACGACCTGGCGAAGATTCCGGACCTGGAAGTGCCGCCGCTGGAGTATTATCGGCCGCGGCTGGAGCGCGTGCTGCGCGACGCTTAGTTCAAGCGATGCCCAGCAGCGCCGGTAGTTCGACAACCGTGCCGATCAGGTGCGTGTGTGCGTGCGGCTTGAGCTGGGCTTCGGTATGCGAGCCGCGGGTGACGCCGACCACCATGCCACAGCCGGCGGACATGCCCTCTTCCAGATCGGACGGAGTGTCGCCGACTTTGGCAACTTTCTTGGCGTCCGTGATCCCTAGCTCGCGCATCGCTTTCTGGATCATGTCAGGATGCGGGCGGCCGCGCGGCACTTCGTCGCTGGTGATCGTGGTGTCCAGCAGCGAGTTGTCCTGCCAGCCGAGCCGCTCCAGGAGCACGTCGACGATGTTGCGGCTGAAGCCAGTATCGAGAGCGGTTTTAATTCCAGCGGCGCGCAGCCGGCGGAAGGTATCGGCCGCACCGGGAATCTCCTTGACCGAAGGGTCGGTCCGATAGAACTCGATCATGCGGCGGACGAAATCGGCGTGAATGGCGTCAAGCTGCGGAACGAGGTCCACGCGGCCCGACGTTTCCAGCAAGTGGCGAATGGCGGCAGGCTTGGGAATGCCCATCACTTCGTTGACGGCGTCACGAGTGACGGGCACGCTCACTGCGTCGAGTGCGGCGCGAACAGCCCGGTTCACGCCGTCATCGTCATGGATTGTGGTGCCGGCCATGTCGAAAACCACCAGTTCAATCGCCATCGCGTGCTCCCCTACCCTGCTATATGTCTCTATCCAACGATCTGACTGACGACCTGGTCGGCCAGGCCGAACGACAACGTCATGCCCGCTCCGCCCACCGCCGTGACGCACGTCGCGCCGGGCGCGGGCTGCCGAACCAGGTAGCTCTCCTTCGGATGCTTGGCATAAGTGCCGTGCCAGCGAGCGGCGATCTGGAGATCCGGCACGTTCAGAAATGTGTGCAGGTAATCCAGAATCAACTGGTCGATTCGCGGCTTGTCGAACGGCTGGATCGCGTCGTCGTATTCGTGTGAATCGCCGAGGATGAGTTCGCCCAAGCCGTTTTGCGAGGCCATCACATGAATGCCAAACTCGTCGAACTCGGGCGACTGGCGCGCGACGCGCTCTTTGACAGCCGCGAGTGTCGGGCAATCCTGAAAGTTCTTGTAGTGCCGGAGCGTCAGTCCGCCAGCGAGCATGGGGCCAAGCTTCAGGCGACCAGCGTAGCTTTGCGAACGCATCATTTGCAGCTTGCATTGGAGTAGACCGCAACCGGCGTAGGTCTCTGGAAAGAGCGATTGAAAGTCATCGCCCGAGCACACGAGGAGCTGGTTTGCCGAGTAAGTGCGCCCGCCGGCGGTGATGGTTGGAGCGTCGTATGCGGAGACCGCGGTACCGAACTGAAACTCGACGCCGAATTCCTTGGATAACCAGGCCGGTAATTCGGCGATGACTTGCCGCGGATCGACGCAAGTTTCGCTGGGGCTCCACATGGCTGCCTTGAGCCCCGCAGTCTTGACCGCTGGAGATCGCGAGGCCACTTCGGCCGGCGAAATAAGCTCTACAGCGCCGTCGGCACGATCTACGAACTCGCGGAGCACTTGGGCCTCGTCGTCCTGGTAGGCCAAGTGTAACGAGCCGGTGCGCTCGTGCCAGAGGCCGGCCTTGGGAAGCAGTTCAAGCCAGAACTCGCGACTGCGGAGGGCGATCTCACGCATGGGCCCGGAGGGTTGGCCGATCGGCCACAGCATGCCGAAGTTGCGTATCGAGGCTCCACAGGCTTTCGGGCTGCGCTCGAAAACGACGACACGAAGACCGCGGCGGGCCAGGTGATAAGCATGCGCCAGGCCGAGCACTCCGGCCCCGACGACGGCGGCATCAAAAACAGGGGGCATGGTTATCCGACGTACTCAGGGAGCCAGAAAACAATCCAAGCGGCGACCCCAGTTTTAGCTGGAATCGCCGCCCGTTGCTAGGACTCTCTAAGGCATGCAGAGGGACTACGATGCGGCTTGTGTGCCAAGACGCTCGATTGCTCTCGCCCGCCGTTAATGGGCCAAGCGGTCAGCGTCCTTCTTCGACGACGATCGGTGCTTCCCACAGGTACACAGTGTGCTCGCGATTCAAACCTTCAACCTCGGTGCCATCTTCCGCGACGGGCTTGATGGTCACGACCTTCTTCGGCTTGACGCCCGCCATGGCAAAGTCGTGCGAGACGATTTTTGAGCCGGGCTTGAGTTTTTGCAATTGCGGGATCAGCTTTTCATTGAGGGACGGCAGCAAGTACAGCGTGACGACGTTGGCCTTGCTGAGGTCGAGTGTGAAGATATCCTTCTGCATCACTTTGGCTCGATCGCCGACGTTGTTCTGCGCGATGTTTTCCTGGGTCTCCTTGATTCGCTGCGGATCGACATCGAAGCCGATCGCTTTTGCGCCCCGCTTGGCGGCCGACACGACGATGATGCCGTTGCCGCAGCCGAGATCGTAGACCAGGTCCTGGTCATCCACCTCGGCCAGCTCGAGCATCTTGTCGACGACGGCCTGGGGCGTGGGAACGAAGATCACGTCGGGCGTCTTGGGCTCCGTTTTTGTTTCCTGACAGGCAGCGAACGTGGGGAGCAAGAGACAGGCGAGCACGGCCGGCAGCACGTAGCGAGTGAAGGCAGTCATGACGAATCTCTCCCTCAGGTGTGATGAATTCTCGATGCACAACTCGGGTAATGGAATTCGGAATGCAAAACGCATGCCTGGGTTCTATTCGGTGCGTCTCGTCACCAGGCATGAAACCACATATACCGGAACGCCGGCCAGGAGTAGCGAGAGTCCGACCCAGCCGAGGCTGCCGGCGTATTCGATGCCGCCATACAGCATATAGGCGCACGTGAGCGAAAACAAAATCGGGCACAGCGGATAGAGCGGCGTCCGGAACGGCCGTTCGACGTAGGGTTCGCGCAGCCGCAGGATAAAGAGAGACATGCTGGTCAGCAGGAAGAACAGCCAGAACACGGGGGCGGTGCAGCGGAGCAGCGTGTCGAAACCACCCTTGCCAGCCCAGCTGACTTCCTCGATTCCCAGGGTGCTAAACAGGCGATTGAGCGCCTGTTGGCCGGCCTCGGTGCCCACGACCACGATCATGGCCGAGGTAATGGCCGCCTGGACCGCGATCGACCAGACGGGTGAACCGAACCGGGGACTCTTTCGTGCGAGCTGGGCAAACAGCGGGTGGTCTTCGCCCACCGCGGCGTACACGCGCGAGCCGGCGAAAATCAGCCCGTTGACAGCGCCCAGCGCCGAGATACTGACCAGCAATGCCACGCCACTTGCCGCGTAATCCCCATAACTGGCCCCGAACGCGGCCCGCATCGAGTCGGCGGCAATGGCCTGCGACTGCTTGACCGCCGGCCAGCCGAGCGCACGCAGGTAAGCGGCATTGATCAGCAGATAGACGAGCGTGATGATCAGAATGCCCAGGGTGAGAGCGCGAACGATCATCTTGCGGTCGCGCATGTCGGCGACGAAGAACGCCGCATCGTTCCAGCCGCCATAGGTCAGGAACACCAGGACCAGGGCCGAGGCAAAGGCGGCAAGCGAGAAGCCGTCAGCGACTTCCGTTGTCACGCTGCTGGGAGCTACTTCGGCCGCGCGCGACACGAGCAGGCCCGCCAGGATCACCGCGGCCAGTCCGAGGAGTTTCACCGAGGAGAGCACATTCTGAATGTGTTTTCCAAGTGCCACGCCGCAGAGGTTCGTCAGACTGAGCACAATGACCGAACCAAGCGCCAGAATGAGCGGCGTATACGGGCCGAGGTCGACAAGCGTCGAGGCGTAATTGGCGAAGACGTAGGCCATCATCCCGATCGAGCCGGTGAGAATTACCGAGATCTGGGCCCAGCCGAACAAGAAGCCCAGCCAGCGGCCGAACGCGCGCGTGAGGTAGACGTAGTCGCCGCCGGAGCGCGGATAAGTGCTGGCCAACTCGGCGTAGGTGAATGCGCCATTCAAGCACAGCAGACCGCCAACCGCCCAGGCGAGCATGGCCCAGGTTCCGCTGGTGACGCTGCTGAAGATCAGCGGCGGAGTTTCATAAATGCCGGCTCCGATCACGATGCCCACAATCACGCTGACCGTGTCCCAGGTTGAGAGCGTTGAGCTGCGCGATTCGCCAGAGATGACTGCGGTGGTCATGGTCGATCCTTGCCAGCAGAGTCGGGAAGCGAGAGCTGCACCAGTTTGGCGCAGGAGCCACCCGCGATGCAAATTCTTTGTCCAAAGTCGAGCCGACCGCGTGCGAACGGCAGTTAGACCGTCGGCGTGGCGATGACCCGGTGGAAATGAAGCTGGACCTCGCGGTCGACGACGCGGCGGACGCCCTCGACCAGGCAGTGCGGTTCGTTGTCTTCCTGTCCGCGGCGAATGATCTCTTCGAGCTTCGAGGCGTGGGGGACGGTAAACGTCGACTGGTAGATGATCTGGTTGCCAGCGTCGAGCTCGGGAACGATGAAATGGCAGGTCGCTCCGTAGGTGAGCATGCGGCTGGCATAGGCCTCGTGATAGGGCCTGATGCCGGGGAAGCTGGGGAGCAGGCCGTGATGGAGGTTCACGATGCGCCCACCGGCGTACTTCCAGCAACTGGCGGCCGGCAGGATGCGCATATAGCGGGCCAGAATCAGGTAGTCGACGTTGTAGTCGTCACAGATCTGCATCATCTGATCGTCGTCGGCAGCACCGCGATCATCGCCGACCAGGTGCCAGTCGACGCCAAACTGCTCGGCCAGCGAACGGCAGTTCTGGCGATTGCCGATCATCACGGCCGCCTCGGCGCGGATCCGGCCGTCGCGAATCGCGCGGAGCAACGCCAGCGCCGGCTCGGGGCGATAGGTCGTGCAAATGGCCAGACGCGGCTTCGCGCGGCGCTCATCCGGCGACCAGACGCGGACGCTGAGTCCCTTGAGCTTGCCGATTTCGAGCAACTGGGGACGCAGGCCCGGCCAACTCGCCTCGGGCAGATCGATGCGGAGCAGCATCGCGAACAGACTCATCTCATCGTGATCGTACATCTGGATCTCGGCGATGTTCGCATCGAGTCCAGTCACGTGATGAATGATGGGGTCGGCGAGGCCACGATTGTCGGGGCCAACAGCGGTGATGACAACTTGCATGGGCGGGGTGGATGATTGCAGGTTCGGCGGGGGACAACGTGCGGCAACAATTGGCCAGTAAGTACGCAAACATAGGATACCGCGAGGGCCGGCTGTATCGAGAGGGCGGATCACGCGGCGGGCTTGTGAATACTTTCACAGCTTGGGGCGAGAACCTTCCGACCGGTCGGATTGTAACGCAGGCCGGGGAGGCTGGCGGTCGCAACGGAAAGAGCTAGCGGGCGGCGCGAATAAGAATTGCGAGAACGCGCGAAATGGTCTGTGGCAGATTGTTGGGCTCCCTGCCCCCCGTTATAACAGTTGGTGGATTGGGCTCGCATTCAAGCACACACATCTCCGATTCGCCCAATCTTCGAAGCACGTCTTAGAGACCGGAACAGCGTCCTAGAGAACGAACGGCGCAATCAGCCGAACAGAGCAGTCAGCCGAACAGTTCTCTGGGCCAAACAGCATCGATAAGCGGAACGAGCCTGCGGTCAGGCGATAGTCTGCCGACGGGCATACGCAGCGGAAAAAGTTTGGGTTTTTCGTGACCCAGGTTTTCGGCCGCAGCGTACTAAAGCTTGTGACGTCGGAAGTAGAGAGATTCGCCTCGCTTCGGGGGCCGCTGCCTCAGGGTGGCTCGCGATGCCAGGTCACGTCTGGATCGATTCCCATCTCTTATCGCAGAGGCACTTCGACATGATACGCAAAGCACATCCCACGGACATGTCGGCCATGGATCCCACCCCCGAGCAGATCCGCGAGCGAAGCCTTGAGATCCGCAACCGTTGGTCTCCCCGCGAACGCGCCAGGCGTCTGGGCGTCAAGCGAGCCAGTTGGATGCCGCCGACGATCTCGGAGCTCGAGTTGCCGGGCGGAATTGGCGAGTACGAAGTCAACTGATCCAGTGTTTTGACCCAGCATGCACGCCCCGGGCGCCGGTGGATTTTCCCCGCGCTCTGGGCGCCACCGATCCTGCCGCGTGAAACGCCCGTAGGGAAGCCCGCCTGGTTCCATGCGGCGCGGGCGTCGACATAACCACCGAGAGGCTGCCCCCGGAGCGAAACGCCGGGGCAGCCTCTCGGTGTTTACGGACGCCTTTTTCCTGACGGGATGCAGTGAGGACGGCGAGCGGTTAGACTCGCGAGTTCTATGAAACCGGCCACCGCTTCGTCGCGTCTCTCTAAGTCTGTCGAGCACCGGGCGCTGTGGCTGCGCCGAGCGGTGGCGTTGTTCGGCATCTTGCTCATTGCGGCGACGTGGCCGTTATGGACGCCAGAGGCCGTGTTTGCTCAGGTGCCGGTCGTGCCGGGGAAATGGCTGCCCGGAGACTGGGGGCAGTGGCTCGCGACTGGGCTGCTTGTGGCCGCGCTGATGGCCATGCTCGTGCTTCCGTCGGGACGGCCGGCTGGGATTGCCTGCGGTGTGGTGGCAAGCTGTTTCGCTGGGGCCATGCTCTTCGATCAAGGACGGATGCAGCCCTGGGCGTACCAGTTTCTGTTGCTCGCGGTGCTCTTGGCCAGTTGCGGGCCCAGAGTTGCGATGGCATTGACGCGGGTGCTCGTCATCGCGTTCTATTTTGAGTCGGCTCTGACGAAGTTTGATTATTCGTTCCTGCACACGCTGGGGCAGCAGTTTTTGGCGGCGCTCGCGGGCCTCTTCGGCGCGGGCGTGGATGATTGGAGCTCCGCGGCGCGGCTGGCGGCCGCGGCCGTGTTCCCCGTGGGAGAGTTACTGGTCGCGGCGGGGCTGGCGTTCCGTAGGACACGTACGATCGCGCTCGTGGCCGCGGTGATTTTGCATTTGCTGCTGCTCGCGATACTCGGCCCATGGGGCCTCGCGCATCAGCCGGGCGTCTTGCTCTGGAATGCGTACTTCATCGTCCAGGACCTGATACTTTTCTGGTCGGAGCGAAGCCTGGCGGAGAATGATGGAGGCCCGCCGCAGCGAGCGCCCTGGCCGGTGCTAGCGCTGGTTATGGGAGTGGTGGTCCTGCCGCTCACTGAGCCGTGGGGCCTATTTGACCTGTGGCCAAGTTGGGGGCTATATGCGTCGAGTGCCGAGCGGGTCTCGCTGCAAGTGCATCGAATCGCTCGCTCGCGACTGCCGGAGCAGCTGGCGCCCTTTGTCGAAGTGCCCGCCGACGAGCTTGATCCGTGGCTGACCGTGCGACTCGATCGCTGGGCCTTGAACGCCCGCCGCGCACCGATCTATCCACAGGCCCGCGTACAACTGGGCGTGGCGATCGCCGTTGCCGAAGGCGCGGGGCTGGCCGAGCGAGCGAGGTTCATTCGCTTTGGCCGCGCCGACCGCTGGACGGGCGAGCGTGAGACGGCGATATATTCCGGGGTGCCGGAAGCGCGGGCGGCGGCCGAGCGATACTTTCTGAACGCCCTGCCCCGGCAGCCGTTTAGGTGACTTGTTCCGGAAGTTATTTTCCGCCGGTCAGTTCCGCAACCAATGCATCGGCGCCGTAGATCTTCCGCAGTGCTTCGAGGATCGCCGACGAGTGCACCGAAGTGGCCCGGGCAACCTTGTCCGTATAAACGAAATCGAGCACAAGCGACTGGATGTTGCCGTCGAAGATCAGGCCGACCACTTCGCCTTTCTGGTTAACGACAGGGCTACCGGAGTTACCGCCGATGATGTCGGCCGTGCTGACGAAATTGAACGGCGTTTCCAGGTCGAGTTTCGACTTCTTCTCGAGCCACGACTTGGGGAGCTTGAATGGCGGCAGGCTCCCGTGTTCTTCGGCATGCGGATAGGTGCCGCCGAGCGTGGTCCAAGGCTTAAAAGTCTGGCCCTGATCCTCGTAGCCCTTAACCTGGCCGAAAGCCAGGCGGAGCGTGAACGTGGCGTCGGGATAAGTGCTGGTACCTTCGACCGCGAACTTGGCCTGCGCGATCTTGGCATAAGCCTGGCGCAGCGGCTCCTCGACCTGCTCTTCGTACTGTTTACGAACGGCGCGTGCCTTGGGATCGATCGTCCGTGCGAGCACGATTATCGGATCGTCGGAGGCCGCAATGGCGCTTGCGCCGCCCTCAGCCAGCTTCTTGCGAACCTCGACGTCGGCCAGCTTCGAGCCGCCGACAAGCTGGGCGGCGCGATCGGCAGGCGACATATTGGCCAGCAGTTCGACGGCGAAGTCGCGGTCGGCCGAGTCTTGGGCGGCGGATTGTTCGAGCAGGTAGCTGAGCGAGTCGGCGAACTTGGACGTTTCGAGCGCCGGGTAGATCGGCGCTTCCGAGAAGAGTTGCTGCTTGAGCGAGTCGAGGCCCGCTTCGGCATATTCGCGAAGCCGCTCTTCGTTCGGTTTGGCGGTTTCCTCGGCCAGCCGAACCAGCCCACGAGCAACCGTATACAGTTCGCTGTTGAAGCCCATGGCTCGCTCGTAAAGCGTGTAGTTCACATACATTTTGCGCCAGGCAGCCAGAGCGGCGTCGACTTCCTTCCAGGCTCCCGCGGCGTCCTTCAGCTTCGGGTCCTTCGCGACGGCTTCTTGCAGAGCCTTTTCGGCCTTGCGCTTGGCGTCCATGATCGAGGGGGTTTGCAGCCCGAGCAGGCCGCCAAGGCGAGCCTTCCGCGAGTTTTGATAGCCGAAGAGCTCGTCCTGGGCCTGCCGAGCATTTTCGAGCCCCCGATCGGCGTATACCCGGAGGTTCACCTCGCGGCGGCGGATGATGTTCAAAAGGTCGGGGAAGGAAACATCGCGGAGGAACTCCAGGTGCGCAACCGTGTTCAAGCGGTTGGTGCGGCCGGGATGACCGGCGACAAAGATCAGCTCTTCGTCCTGTGCGCCGGACTTGCTCCACGAAAGGTGATCCGGGGGCGTGGCGGGCTTGCCGTCTTCGTAGATGCGGAAGAAGGCCACGTCGAGATCGTAACGCGGATACTCGAAGTTGTCCGGATCTCCGCCGAAGAAGGCGATATCCTTTTCCGGAGCGAACACAAGCCGCACGTCGGTGTACTTCTTGTAGCGGTAGAGGTTATAGCGGCCGCCCTGGTAGAGCGTGACCACGTCGCTGCGGAGGCCGGTCTTCTCAAGCGATTCCTTCTCGATCGTGTTGGTGACCGCGCGGCGCGCCTGCTGGGCTTCGGCGGCGCTCATGCCTGGCTTCACGGCGGCGTTCACCCGGTCGGTGACATCCTCGATGGACATCAGCACGTTAAGTTCAAGGTCGACGCACTTGAGTTCTTCTTCACGGGCCTTGGCGTGGAAGCCTTCTTCGAGCAGGTCGCGATCCGCGGTGCTGAGCTTGTGTAAGGCGTCGGCCGCAACGTGATGGTTGGTCATGACGAGCCCGTCCTTCGAGACGAACGAGCCGGAGCCGCCGCTGTTGAACCGGACGGCCGATTTCTGGAGATGTTCGAGCCATTTATCCGTTGGATCGAAGCCGTAGCGCTCCTTGAGCAGTTCGCGGGGTGGATCGTTGAAGAGCCACATGCCTTCATCGGCGGCGGCGAGCGCGGGGCGGCTGAGTGCGGCGGCGAGCATCATGAGGGTTCCGAGCCAGTTGCGAGCGAATGACATGCGACGACCTATGGGCAGGTTAAGTATTGATTCGATTACCGGGGCGGCTACTTTCCACCGATGCGCTTGCCGAGCTTGGCATCGCGGAACAGGACGCCCACGCCGGTGAGGAACAGGACAAAGATCAACACGGAAAAAGTTGTAATGGCTGGCCAACTGAGTTGCGACCACCAGGCGGGTAGAATCGGCGGAACGTCAGGGTGATTGGGATCGACATAGGTGAGATTCAGCTTGTTTGAGAATGATTGGCTGAACGCTAGAAAGCCGATCAGGACGCCGGCGATCGATCCGCCGGCGATATAGCCGGAGCTTAACAGCACGGCCGGGCTGCTATCCGAGTCTTCGGACTTGCCGCTGAGCTTGTCTCCGATCCAGCGAACCATGCCGCCGATGAAGATCGGCATCGAGGTTTGAATCGGCAGATAGACACCGACGGCGAAGGGGAGCGATGGCACGCCAGCCAGTTCCAATACGATGGCGATCAAGGCGCCAATCAGGACGAGTTCCCAGGGAAGCTTGCCGTTCAGAATGCCGTCGATGATTAGCGCCATGAGCCTGGTCTTTGGCGCTTCGAGCTTGTTAGTGACCTCGCTGCCATCATCGCGCGTCTTTACGCGGCCGTTGATGGCAGGATCGACAAGGTAGACCAGCAACCCCGAGTCGTCGACCAGGTACTTCCCTTGCGGTATCCCGACATATTCGCCCTCGGCCGCGTGCAGAACTCGATATTGCTTGTCGTCTTTTCCAGAATAGTCGCCGTCGGGAGATTCCGTTTCAGTAAGGTCCGCGACATTCGAGATGCGCACGTTGGGCACGAACTCGGGCCGCTTCGTGTAAACCGTGCCCGAGGCGTTCAGAAGCTGGAGCGTCACACCGATGACTAGCGCAGATGTAAGTGCGCCGATCAGGATCGCAACTTGCTGCAGCCAGGGCGTGCCGCCGACCAGGAAACCGGTCTTCAGGTCCTGCGACGTGGTACCACCGTTGGAGGCCGCGATGCAGACGACGGCAGCAATGGTGAGCGCTGTTAGCGTGGCCGCTTTGCCGGTTTCGCCCATCGCGACAAAGGCCAGGCAGGTAAGAAGCAGCGTGGCGACGGTCATGCCCGAGATTGGATTACTTGAAGAGCCGATCTCGCCCGTCAATCGAGACGACACGGTGACGAACAAGAATCCAAACAGCACAATCATCGCGGCGCCGACGAGACCGAGCGTGTTGAAGCCCAGGCCCAGCTGCGGCAAGGCGGCCATCAACAGAATCAGGACAACGCTTCCTGCAAACACGATCCATAAGGGCAAGTCGCGCTCCGTTCGAGGTAGCTTAGCGCGCGATCCGCCCTCACTTCGCGAGGCGACTAAGTCGCCCATCGCCGCGCGAATCGAATGGAAGATCATCGGCAGCACTTGGAACATGCTGATGATTCCGCCGGTGGCGACTGCCCCGGCACCGATGTAGAGGATGTAGAAATTACGAATTGCGCCAACGTCCATGTCGCGAATGAGCTGCCCCCCCGGCGCTGGCGCGATCGCCGTGGGCACCGCGTCGCCAAACATCTTGATTAAGGGTGCAATCACCAGGTAGGCCAACACGCCACCGGAAATCATGATCGCCGCGATACGCGGTCCGATGATATAACCCACGCCCAAAAGTTCTGGTGCCAGTTCAGCGCCGACGACGCCGCCCTTGAGTCCAGCGCCACTCTGGGTGTAGAGCGGCTGTTCGACGTCTTTTCGCCAGAGGTGTAACGCGTCCATGCAGAACTTGTGCACCGCGGCCAGGCCGAAGCCAACAAAGACAGTCTTCGCCGAGGCCCCCCCCTCTTCGCCGACGATCAGCACGTCGGCGCAGGCGGTGCCCTCGGGATACTTGAGTTTGCCGTGCTGCTGGACGATAAACGCCCGGCGGAGCGGGATCATCATCAGAATGCCGAGCAGACCTCCGAGTGCGCCGACGGTCATCACGCGGACGATCGTCATGTCGTGCCCCAGCAGCAGCAGGGCGGGAATGGTCACACCCAGACCGAAGGCAATCGACTCCCCGGCCGAGCCGGTCGTCTGCACGATGTTGTTTTCCAGAATCGTGGCCGGACGCAGGCGAAAGATCTTCGAGAGCAGGCGGAACAGCGTAATCGAGAGCACGGCCACGGGAATCGAGGCCGAAACGGTCATGCCCACTTTGAGCACCAGATACAGCGAGGAGGCGCCGAAGACGATGCCGAGGATGACCCCCGCGGTGACCGCTCCCCAGGTGAATTCCGGCATCGTGACGTTTGCCGGCACGTAGGGATCGTGAGTGCTGTGGGCCGCCGATGCAGCCGCGGGCTTCTTTTCCGTGGTCGGTGCTGCCATGCCAGAAGTTCCGCCAGTCCAGTGGATGCGGCCTCGCGCCGTGCGGGGCGTGATTCGAGCCCACATTCTATCGGGCGTGGCCGGGTGAAGCCATCGGAGTCAGCCCGCCGGATTGATATTCGAGCACGGTAAATCCCTTGCCCGACGCCGGAAGAGCGTTATCCTCAAAGGGCGGCGCCCGGCAGCGGGCGCCTACTTGCACGGAACCGATTGTACGAGGCGCATGCGTGATTCGCTCGACCGAACCTGGGGATACCCAACCGCTGGTGACGCTGGCCGCCTCGACCGAAGTTTTCAAGCCGCTGGAACTCGTCGCGCTCGAAGAAGTGTTGTGCGATTATTTCGCCACGAACAAGGCGCTCGGCCACCGAGCGCTGACGGCTATCGAGGGCGCGATCCAGGGCTTTGCTTACTTTGCGCCTGCCGCCATGACCGACCGCACGTGGTATCTGTGGTGGATCGCTGTTACTCCCAGCACCCAGGCCAAGGGCATCGGCAGCGAACTGCTCAGGTTGGCTGAAGAAGAAGTGCGCCAGCAGCGCGGGCGGATCCTACTCGTCGAGACGAGCTCTCTTCCGCACTATGAGCCGGCCCGCAAGTTCTATGTGAAGCACGGCTACTCGCAGGCCGCCACAATCGCGGGATACTATGCCGCGGGGGACGACATGGTGGTGTTCAGCAAAGCGATGGAATGAGCGGCACTATCGTAGCGCTAGTCAAAAGCGTAACGCAATTCAGAAACACAGTTCCAGGGTAAAGTATTCCCCTGGCTTTAGTCGACGATCTTCAAGCCCGGGATCGCGTCCTGGAGCTTCTTGCGGCCGTCGGGCGTGGTCTGCGTGAAGCTGAGCGAAAGCTCCTTGAGCTTCTTGAGCCCTGAGAGCTTATCGAGTCCGGCGTCGGTGACCTGCGTGTTCGAAAGATTGAGCGTCTCGAGGTTGGTGAGGTTCTGCAGGTTATCGAGTCCGGCATCGGTGGTGCGCGTGCTGTCGAGGTTCAAGAACTTCAGGTTGACCAGGTCCGTGAGGTGCGGCAGGCCTTCATCGCTAACCGCCGTGTTCCACAAGTCGAGTTGCGTAAGGGAGGTCAGTCCCGCGATCGAAGCGAGGCCCGCGTCACCGGCGACGGTTTCGGCCAGATCGAGCACCCCCAGCTTCGACATCGCCTTGAGGTTCTCAAGTCCCGAGCCATCAATCGCGGCCGCGCGAAGTTCGAGCCGCTTCATCTCCTTGAGGTCTTTCAGATGCACCAGGCCGGCGTCGCTGATGTTGGTGCGCATCAGGTAGAGCTCGTCCAACTTGGGCATGCCGGCCAGATGGGCCAGGCCGTCGTCGCTCACCTGCGCCGCGTCCTCAAAGCCGATTCCGCGCATCTTCGAAAGACCTTTGAGAGCTTCAAGCCCGGCGTCGGTGACGTTGGGGCTACGAAGTTTGAGCCGCTCAAGGTTTTCGAGCTTGGCGAGGTGCCCAAGACCGACGTCGGTAACCAGCACGCAGCCGCGTAGGTCGAGCACGCGGACCTTGGACATCTTGGCGACGTGTTCCATGCCGGGATCGCCAAAGTTGTTATAGAGGAGAATCAGCACTTCGACGTTCGGAAGCTTGGTGAGATGTTCCAGGCCGGCATCCGTCAGATACGACGAGCGGCGGAGGTTGAGCGTCTTGAGCGTGGGGAACTCCGTCAGCTTGGCGAGCCCGTCGTCGGTGAGTTCGGTGTTCTCAAGGGCGAGTTCATTAAGCTTCAGGCCCTTGAGCTTGTCGAGCGTGTCGTTGTTGATTTCCGCGCCCCACAGCTCGAGCGTGTCGAGCGCCGGCAGTTTGGCCAGCACGGCGAAGTCGAGCTCTTTGACTTGCGGCGTGTTGAACGCGACGCCGGTAACCTGGCCGTCCTTGTTCTTGGTGAGCTTGCCACCGGCGGCTTCGACGGCCTGGATGGCTTCGGGATCGTCGGTGGCGACGGGAGCAGCCGTTTCTTGGGCGGTTTGAGGCTTGCCGGCTTCGGCCTTTTGGGGCTTGGCGGGAGTGTCTTTGCTTGCTGACTCGCCGATCGGTTCTTGCTTCTTGGTGCAACCACCCGCCAAGGCAATGGCGAGCATCAGAGCGACGAGCGAACACATCCAGCAGCGGCACGACATCGAACCAGTCCTCTTAAATTAGGGAGTCACACGCGGAGCCAGCTTCACCAACGCTTCGCGTGCCAATAAGAACGGCTGCGAGAGGCTCGCTGGGAACCTCTCGCAGCCGGTTCATCTTAACGGAGCTCGCTTAGAGCGTGTAGCCCTCGCGATACGTCGGCTTCACCACCAGCTCGACCTCGGGCGCGTTGGTGGCCTTCAGATTGACGGCATCCCATTCGATCTTCTTGCCCGGGGTTTCCGCGGCAGTGGCAGCCCACACGGCCAGGTTGCCGAGCAGAATCGTCTCGGTCAGCGGCACCGCGTAGTTGGCGAAGTTGCTGCGGGCCTCGGGACCACCCTTGATCGCGCGGGCGAATTCCTGGAAGTGACCCGGCGAAGCTTCGAACTCGACGTCGCCCGGATCGGTGGCGCCGGCCATCAGCTTGTAGCCGCGTTCGCAGTAGTCGCCGGGGGCGAAGAGCTTACCCTTATCGCCGATCAGCAGCACGCCGGTCTCGCTAACTTGCTCGCCTTCGAACAGGTCGGACGAAGGCTTCTTGCCGCCGTCGTACCAGACCATCTTCAGAGCTTCGCGATCGTCGAGCTTCGGGAAGTCGTATTCGATGACCGACCACTTCGGATAGGTTTCCTGATTGTGGCCCGAGGTCGTGGCTTGCACGCCCGAGGGGTCGCGGAGGTTCAAGGCCATGAACGGCATGTTGACCGTGTGGCAGGCCATGTCGCCGAGCGCGCCGGAACCGAAGTCCCACCAGCCGCGCCAGGCGAACGGGTGATAACCCGGGGCATAGGGACGAACAGGAGCGCAGCCGAGCCAGAGATCCCAGTGGACGTTCTCCGGCACGGGGGCTTCGGCCGGACGACCACCGCCCTGCGGCCAGATTGGACGATTGGTCCAGACGTGAACTTCCTTGATGTTGCCGAGCGCGCCCGAGCGGACGACGGCGGCCGTTTTGCGGAGACTGTTGGCGGCGGTGCCCTGGTTACCCATCTGCGTGGCGACCTTGGCCTCGGCGGCGATCTTGCCGAGCTCGCGGGCTTCCCAGATCGAACGGGTCAGCGGCTTCTGGGTGAAGCAGGCCTTGCCCATCCGCATGGCCAGGGCCGAGGCGGGAGCGTGCATGTGATCGGGGGTGCTGACGGTGACGGCGTCGATGCTGCCGCCCATCTCGTCGAGCATCTTGCGATAGTCGTTGTACTTGGCAGCCTTGGGATAGAACTTGCTGGCCTTCTCCAGGGTCTTGTCATCAACGTCGCAGATCGCGACGATGTCGCCTTCCTTAGCAGCATCGCTCGAGTCGCTGCCACCCTTGCCACCGACGCCAATGCAGGCGAAGCGAATTCGCTCGTTGGGCGACTTGCTGTCTTCGGCCGCGGCCTTGCCGGCGACGAATACGCCGACGCCGGTCAGCGCCGTGCTCTTCAAGAAGCGACGACGATCGGTCAAGTACGACATGGATTAATACTCCTTGATATGGTTGGATTTAGGGCGAGGGATCGCAAGGCGGGATTAACACGGGTGCACCCTAATTGAAACGATAATCTCTGGCCGCGGAGGCCGCAATTAGCTCAGGGGCAAGTTTTGCGCGAAGGAACGGCAATTACCCCCACTTTTTGGCTGACGCATTGGCAGATTCCCGCGATTCTGGGAGGCCGCACAATTGATTACGTACGCCGGGGCGGAGATGATCATGGGAATTCTCAGGATCGCCGAGTTCCGACTTCAGACCGCACCTATCCCCGCCTCCGAGGTTTCCGATATGCTTCGCCAGCTTCCTCTGCTCACGCTTGCCGCCTGCCTGTTAACTTCACCGTGCTCGGCCGACGGACCGGGCCATAAGTCATCGCTCTTCAATGGGAAGAATCTCGACGGTTGGAAGGTTAGCGGATGTGATCCGCTCGTCGAAGACGGGTTGTTGGTTTTGAACGGTCCAGACGGTTGGCTGCGGACGAACGAGAAGCACGGCGACTTTGTGCTTGAGCTCGATTGGAAAGCTCGCAAGGCCGAAGGTTACGACTCGGGCATTTACATCCGCGCGGCCGAGCCGGCTGAAGGCAAGCCGTTTCCAGCGCGCTACCAGATTAATCTAAAGCAAGGCGCTGAAGGCAACTTGCTGGGTCTGGAAGGCGCCACGACCAAGGGCCTGATCAAGCCGGGCGATTGGAATCACTTCAAGATCACGGTGGTGGGTGATGCAGCCGAGCTCGAGATCAACGGCCAAACGGCGTGGAAGGCCTCGGGGCTGGAAGCTGCCGATGGCTACGTGGGGCTGCAATCCGAGGTTCCGCTGGGCGGGCAGTTTGAGTTTCGCAACATTGAACTGACGGATCTCGACTATACAACGCTCTTCAATGGGCGCGATCTGGCCGGTTGGACCGGCGACACGCGCGGGTACGCCGTGGAAGATGGCGCGATCGTGTGCCAGCCGATTGGCGGGCGGCTGTTCACGGCCGACGAGTATGGCGACTTTTCCTTCCGTTTCGACTTCAAGATGTCGGCCGACGGCAACAACGGCGTCGGCATTCGCTCGCCGCTGAAAGGTGATCCGGCCTACGTTGGCATGGAAATCCAGGTGCTCGACGATCACTCGGAGAAGTACGCCAAGATGATTCAGCCCTGGCAGGCCCATGGTTCGATTTACGGAATCGTGCCCGCGAAGCGCGGATTCCAAAAGCCACTTGACGAGTGGAATCACGAGGAGATCATTGCCCGCGGCCGACAGATCACCGTGATCCTCAACGGCGAGTCGATCGTCGACGCGAATCTCGATGAAGCGACGAAGGACGGCACCCTTGACAAGAAGGAACATCCGGGGCTGGCCAATGAGCGGGGCCACATCGGCTTCCTGGGGCACGGCGCCTCGTTGTTCTACACAAGTGATCTGATGTTGGAGGATTGCCGGGAAGTCAGGCAGAATTGGGTGCGCATGGGGCATGGGCCAAAGGGGGAGATCACGGATGGTCGAGCATGGTGGCGGAATG
>Ga0169931_10003836_pt1 | contig 23673 bp, 15 predicted proteins | sample Kivu_15m_20L_FD_129675 | JGI IMG/M metagenome (GOLD analysis project Ga0169931, IMG submission 129675) | Freshwater microbial communities from Lake Kivu, Western Province, Rwanda to study Microbial Dark Matter (Phase II) - Kivu_15m_20L... | ecosystem: Environmental > Aquatic > Freshwater > Lake...
CAAGAAGGCATTTCAGACAAACATCCCAACAAACAATTGACATAAAATTCAACAGTTTGGATAGCTGTTATTATGTACTTTATCAAGAGAATAATTTTAATGGTCGCCTTTTGAAATTAAATGCCAATGGAGTAATTCTATATGACAGAGCATTGTCAGTTAGCGGTATGAATATTGCATCAGGCAGTTCAAATGCATCACTTGAAATCACTTCTGACAATCAGTTACTGGTTCATGCTTTTAGTATTGATACTGCCAATGTTTATACCATGGGTTTAAGTAAATTAGATACCGGCGCTAATACCATTTGGTCAAGATATTATTCTTATCCTGGTGGGAGTACCTTTCCTACTGATGTCAAAGAATGCAGTGACAACAACTATATTATGCTTGGATACAGAGATACCATTGTCGGAGCTGGAAATGCATTGATGACTTACATCATAAAAGTTGATACTGCAGGCAATAAACTCTGGGAAAACAATTATTATATTTCTTCCTACACCTGGCCAACTAATATTAAAGAATTAAGAAATGGAAAATTTGTAGTGACAGGTTCTAATCCTACGGGTACAAATCAACGACTTTTTACGATGCTACTTGACCCTAACGGCACGAAACTTTGGCATGTAAACAGAGCTGGTTTAGTTTCTCAATATAATATGGCCACAGATCTTGTTGAAAATGCAGATAGTAGTTTTACCATTACCGGATACCAATCAAACAATATTCCGAGTTGGTCTAATAATCTGGCTGTCATCAAAATGGATCAGAATGGTAATGAATTGCATTCCAATTTTATATCTACTGGCGTAGCTGTACCAACAGGTAAATACATTTGGCCTGCTCCCAATAATGGATATTTTATAATTGGTGTTGACGGACAGTGTCCATTCCTGATTACTACAGATTCGATGGGTAATTTATTCACGAATTATGTGTACGGTAGAGTTTTTCGCGATTTGAATTCAAATTGTCAATTTGACAATGGAGAACCTGCTATGAATGGTTGTATCCTGAATATCAGCGCCAATAATTCATCCTATAATTCTACCATTTCCAACAATGCAGACGGTAGTTTTCTAATGCAGGCTGATTCGGGTAGTTTTACGGTCAGTGCTTCACAAATCTCACCTTATTGGCAATTTTGCAACAATTCTCAAACTGTTTCATTCAGTGGATTCAATGGTAGAGATACAGTAGATTTTCCTCTGACTGTTTTGGACTCTTGCAGCTTTTTAGAAGTGGACATCTCTTCTACGATTATAAGAAGGTGCTTTCCTGCCAGCTATTATGTGAATTATCGCAACAGAGGAACCGTTACAGCTCCAAATGCCTACGTTGATGTAACATTAGACCCTTATATTGATTACGTTTCCAGTTCAGTTCCGGTTTTCAGTCAAAATGGTAACACCTACAGATTTCAGGTTGGTAACATCAACGTAAACAGTTCGGGAGTTTTTACTATCAATGTTCAGGTTCAATGCGATACAACAGTGACTTTGGGTCAGGTTCATTGCACGGAGGCGCATATCTATCCGGATTCACTTTGTATAAATTCTCTTTGGAATGCTGCTACTATTAAAGTGGATGCAAGATGTGAAAATGACACTGCTGTTTTCACGATTTTGAATGATGGTTTCGCCAACTCAACCTCATTAGATTACAAAGTCATCGAAGATATATCCATAATTCAAACTTCAACTTATCAATTAAATATAGGTCAGCAAATGGAAGTGAGAGTGCCTACTTCTCCCGGAAAATATTACAGTCTGATGGCAGACCAGGAGGCAGGTTATCCCTCTTTACTCGGAGATGCTACGGCCAGAACCCGTTTTGTTTATTGCGGACAATCAGGTCCTATGTTGCCTTCACTACCCAATCAGTTTTACAATGGCAATAGCAGCCCCTTTGTCAGCATGGATTGTCAGTCAAATAGAGGTGCTTTTGACCCGAATGACAAAAATGCTCAACCATTAGGCTATGGCGCGGCTCATTTGATCGAAAACAATATTCCCCTAAATTATCATATCCGTTTTCAAAATACAGGAACAGATACTGCTTTCAGAGTCATGATCATTGATACGCTCTCACCTTTTTTAAATCCTACTAGCCTAAGAATGGGCGCCAGCAGTCATCCTTATCGTTGGGAATTAAGATCTGGGAATATTCTTGTTGTTTATTTTGACAATATCATGTTGCCTGATAGCAATGTCAATGAACCTGCATCTCATGGATTTTTCAAAATGGAAATTGAAATGCTACCAAATCTGAATGTAGGTACAGTTATTACAAATAGCGCCGGAATTTATTTTGATTTTAATGCTCCCGTTATCACCAATCAGACTTTCCATACAATTGGAACAGACTTTATTAATATCCAGCTTACCAGTGTGGATTTATTAAATGACAAACCAATTGAAATCAGTGTGTATCCTAATCCGGCTGACAATTATGTTATTTTTGAAACAGATTTTTCAAAAACAGAGAATCTCAGCATTCAAATTTTGGATGTTACTGGTAGAATTATAAGAACTCAGGATTTTAATAATAACAGATCTGTAATTTTTAATAGAAATGAACTTCCCTCTGGTATCTACTTCTTTGAAGTTTTGGATAGCAACAAATTTATTAAAAGTGGTAAAATAATAATGAAGTAATTTTTAAGTTATATTTTTTCAAGCTGACCGATGATTATGCTAATAGTTATCGGTCAGTTTATTTTTAGTGAGTATATTCACAAATAAGTTTATGAAATAATGAAAAAAACACTGATTACAATTGTCTTTTTTGCCTTTTTTGTTTCCATAACAATTGCACAAAAGTCACCTTATAAAATAAATAAAGAACTTGTGACCGACTCAGCTATGGTAGTTTCGGCTCATCCTCTTGCCTCGGAAGCTGGAAAAGAAATTTTAAAAAAAGGAGGGAATGCCATTGATGCCATGGTTACTGTACATTTTGTATTGGCCGTTGTTTATCAACGTGCAGGAAATATAGGCGGAGGCGGATTTTTACTTTATCGTGACGCAAAAGGGGAGAAATATGCGCTGGATTTTAGAGAAAAAGCACCCCTGGCTGCAAAAAGGGATATGTATCTCGATGCGCAAGGCAAAGCAATCGATAGCCTGAGTCGAGATGGTCATCTGGCTGTTGCTGTGCCCGGTTCTGTTGGCGGAATCTTTGAAGCACATTTAAAATATGGAAAGTTGCCCTGGGCAGATTTAATTGAGCCTGCAATATACTGGGCAAAAAAAGGATTTTTACTCACAGAGAAAGAGGCAGACATATTGAATGCTTACCGAAATGATTTCAAGAAATTAAATCATTATTTACCCGTTTTCTACAAAAAAAATCCTTGGAAAAAAGGAGATCGAATTGTACAAAAAGACTTGGCTCAAACCCTTACAAGAATTCAAAAACAAGGGGCAGAGGGGTTTTACAAAGGCAAAACGGCAGAACTCATTGAAGCCGAAATGATCAAAGGTAAAGGCATTTTAACCTTAGAAGATTTGGCGGCATACCAACCTGTTTGGCGTAAGCCTATCGAGTTTACATACCGAAACCAGTATAATATTATTACCATGCCTCCCTCCTCCAGTGGTGGCATAATCCTGGCAGAAATGATGCAAATGGCAGAAAATTACCCCTTAGCCAAAATGGAATATCATGCTGTCTCTTCTACTCATCTTATGGCCGAAATCGAAAAAAGAGCCTATGCTGACAGATCTCAGCATTTAGGAGATACCGACTTCTACCCAAGTCCGGTAGAAGCGCTTTTGGAAAAAACCTATGCTAAATCGCGCATGTCTGATTTTAGTTACCAAAAAGCGACAGCCAGCCAAGATATAAAACCCGGACAACCATCAAAAACCTCAGAACAAACAACCCATTATTCCATTCTGGACAAAGAGGGAAATGCAGTTGCCGTTACCACTACAGTGAATAACAATTTTGGCTCCCGCGTTGTAGTACAACATGGAGGTTTTATTCTGAATAATGAAATGGATGACTTTAGTGCAAAACCCGGGAGCCCCAATTTATTCGGATTAATTGGAGCCGAAGCTAATGCAATTGCCCCCTCAAAAAGGATGTTGAGCTCTATGACCCCCACCCTGGTAGAAAAAGATAAACAACTTTTCCTCGTTTTGGGTACACCCGGTGGCTCTACCATCACAACCACTATTTTTCAGGTGCTCACTCAGCTGATTGATTACAATTTTTCCCTCTTTGATGCAATCCAAAATCCCAGGTTCCATCACCAATGGCTCCCCGACCGAATTGATTTTGAAAAAGATTGTTTTTCAATTGAAACTCAAAAAAAATTACAGGAAATGGGACATCAGTTAAGGGAAAGAGAGCCTATTGGTAGAGTTGATGCTATACAAGTGCTTCCCAACAGAAAAAAAGTAGGTGTTGGCGACCGCAGAGGTGACGATAGCGCATCGGGATATTAAATAGATCTCCCTATAAACAGAAATTCAAGTTGATTATTTAGAAGATCTAACAAAACAAATAAAAGAATTAAAATCTAATAATCACTAGTTCTTTAATTGACCCAAGCAAAAGTTAATATGCTCCTCAACCGATTTATTATCAGGTTCCATTTTTTGTGCTGCCTGCAAATAAGGTAGGGCCTCACCAAATCTAACCTCCTCCATTAATACAATGCCCATTACAAAATTTGCCTCCGCTGCAGTTTGGTCATGATCAATTGAAAATTGAAGGTAAATCTTCGCTTTTCCCAATTTCTCTTTACGTAAAATAGGATCTTTTTCATTTTGCAGTGCATCTTTTGCTATGATTAACCCTTTCACCTCATGAGCTCTCGGGTCTTTCGGATTTGCTTTCAAAGAGAGATCTACATATGTATTTGCCAGATCCAGGGCACCTAACAACTGATAGGATTTTGCAGCAATCAGCCCTTGGTCAAGCTCTTTATAATTCTCATTCTTTTTAAATGGGAATAATATCCGATTACAAAAATTACCCAAAGGGCTCGATGAATCCGAGTTTAATTTATGAAAAACATCTTTAGCTTTTTTTAGCCCATACCTGTCAATACAGGATTGGTTTTCATTTGTCTTCTTTGCAAAGATAATAGCAACAGGATCCATGTATACCAATTCGTATTGGGCAGAATTAAATAAATATCTGTACAATACTGGAATGATCTCTATATTTCTTCTTAACAAAACAACAGACTGAAAATTATATTTTTGATCTTCCTCCTCAAAAAGTGCAGGATTTTGTAAAATTTGATTGTATCGGTCAAAAAATGCATTGGGGAAAACATCTAAATCTCTCAAATCAATATAAGTTTTGAACTGAGGGGCGAAAGACCATAGCAAATAAGAAGAAATCATATAATCAGAAAAGCAAATCCTTTGGTCCAAACCATTCTCCTTCATAAATTCTGCCGCTGCAATCGGATTATGACTTTGCATAATCTGAAGCCCATGCCGATCTCTGTTGGCTGTCAAATCATCATAAAACCCCGTCTGAACAAAAACAATGCATAGGCTTGAAGCTGTTATTGACAGGAACATCAGAATGCGACTAATCAATTTACCTCTGTCAACCCATAGCATATAAACCTGATGAATCGCCATAGGCGTTATTGCAAGAACAAAAAATGGAATGTTCCTGTAAGCCGTCAGACTCAGATAAAAAAGTAATAAAATCCAACCCAGATAACCAAATTGTACTGTCCACAGAAAATTGATCTGATTTATTTTTTTTCTATACTGAACAATAAATAAAATACATACCAGAACAAACAAAGACAGAGAGGCCCAGGATGTTGTTGTCCAATAAGCCGCCTTATCAGATCCTATAAGTTCAGTTGTATATTGATTTGTTTGTAACTGATTAAAAATATGAACCGGATGTAAAAGCAGGGCTGGTCCTCTGGGATTAATTGAAACCGAAAGAATAACAGCCAATAATATACCGGTTTCTTTCAGAGGTTGATTTTTTCTATTTCCAATAAAATAAATGACCCACAACCAGCCTATCATATAAAATGATAAAACCATACCTGTACCAAAACCTTCATGCAAGTTTGACCAAAGGATTTGAACAGGGATGATGAAAACCAAAAACTTTATTTGTTCTTTTTGCAAATATTGTAAGAATAGATACAAAAATAAAACAGAGGCTATATGACTGATCATCTCTGGCCTTCCGATAATCCTGAAATCAATGAGAAGTAAAGCAAATAAAAAAATAATACTTGTTATAGAATAAAAAATAGTTTCGTCTACAGAATGAATAAAAGTTCTCGCCAACTGGTAATTCAGATAAAATATGGCTACAATTACCATAGCTTGTAATAAAAAAATCATGTCAATCCCCAGACAGGAAACCCAAAGAGCCAAGATGATCTCATAGAGCCATTTTACGTTTATCCAATCGACTCCATCATGGGTATAGGAAAAGCAGTCTTTAAAGGTTACGCTCCCTTTCTCCAACATCCATTCACCTGTTCTGATCATCCACCATAAATCGGGTTCTCTGACTGATTTTAATGAAAAAATAAAAGCAAGTGCAAAAAATATCCATAAGGGAAGGCGCTGTAATCGGGCAAATTGCATATGATGAAAATTAATACTTAATAAATAAACCTTTGGACAAAATAGATTGCATAATCATGCACAAGAAAATGATTATTTTAGCGTTTTAAAATAAAATTATGAAAAGAATTTGGCTCTTTCTACTGTTTTTCGCTTGTACCGCTTCGAGCTTTGCTCAAAATCTTGTAGACAGCCTCGATAAGAAAGAAGAGGGTATTACCTATGGTACAACTACCATTGATGGCAAGGTTATCCCTATCATGATAATTGATGGAGATACATTACCTACCATTAATACGGCAGATGTCAAGGTATCCCGAAGAAAGGTTTTTGACAACAGGGAGGATAAAAAAAGATTTTACCAATGGCGAAAATATGCAGCTAAAGTATATCCCTATGCTTTGGAGGCAGTACGCTTATACCGCCAAATTCAAAAAGAAACTTCGGAAATGAAAAAAGGGAAAAGAAAGAAATACACGCGAGACCTCGAGAAAAAATTAACTCCCAAATACGAAACTGAACTCAAACAATTGACAAAATCTCAAGGATTTATACTCATCAAAATGGTGGAAAGAGAACTCGACAAACCTTTTTATGATGTAGTAAAAACAATCAGGGGAGGTTGGGATGCCATCAAATGGCAAACCGTAGGAAGCTTTTATGGCTATAATTTAAGAAAAGGATATCACCCAACTGATGATGAAGTTTTGGAAATGATCTTTAGTGATTTAGATCTGTCTTATGAGTATGGTACTTTTTTAAAGTAAAACAAATCGAATACTAGCACAGATTTGTCTTATATTTGTTATTCAAAATAAAATACAATGCCTTTATTTCCTGAATACGATGTAATTGTGGTCGGTGCTGGTCATGCAGGCTGTGAAGCTGCTGTAGCCGCTGCTCACATGGGCTCTCGTGTACTTTTGGTGACAATGAACATGGAAACCATTGCAAAAATGTCATGCAACCCAGCTATGGGGGGTGTAGCCAAAGGTCAGATATTAAGAGAAATTGATGCCTTAGGTGGGTACTCCGGAATTGTTACAGATCATACCATGATCCAATTTAGAATGCTCAATCGTTCTAAGGGTCCTGCTATGTGGAGCCCCAGGGCACAGAGTGACAGAATGCGCTTTGCTGAAAAATGGAGACTTATGCTTGAGGCACATCCTTTAATCGACTTTTGGCAGGAAATGGTACAAGGGCTGATTGTAAAAGATGGAAGGGTAAAAGGAATTCAAACCTCCCTAGGTATAGAAATTCCAGCTAAGTCTGTTGTTCTTACCAACGGCACATTTTTGAATGGACTGATACATATTGGCGAAAAACAAATCGGTGGTGGAAGGGCTGGTGAATCTGCAGCCAAAGGTATAACCGAACAATTGGTTCAAATTGGATTTGAATCTGATCGTATGAAAACAGGTACGCCACCCAGAATCGACGGAAGAAGTATCCGCTGGGATTCCATGGAAATACAGGAAGGAGATCAACCTGCAGGAAAATTTTCCTACACCGATACACCTCCCCTAACAGAGCAAACTCCTTGTCATGTCACCTATACCAATGAAAAGGTACATGATATTCTTAAAACAGGATTCGATCGATCTCCTATGTTCAACGGAAGCATTCAAGGTCTTGGCCCTCGATATTGCCCCTCTATTGAAGATAAAATCAATCGTTTTTCAGATAAAGACAGACATCAGTTATTTGTAGAACCGGAAGGGAAAAATACCATTGAGGTTTATTTGAATGGCTTTTCTTCTTCTTTACCAGAAGATGTACAATTTAAAGCCCTCAGAGCCATTCCTGGGTTCGAAGAAGCCAAAATGTTCAGGCCTGGCTATGCCATAGAATACGATTTTTTTCAACCCACTCAGTTAAAACCAAGCATGGAAACTATCCTGGTGAAAAATCTTTTCTTCGCCGGACAAATTAATGGTACAACAGGTTATGAAGAAGCGGCCTGTCAGGGATATATGGCAGGAATCAATGCGCATCTGGCCGTGAAAGAACAAGATCCGTTTATCTTACAAAGATCTGATGCCTATATCGGCGTTCTCATTGACGACCTAATCAATAAAGGCACTAGAGAACCCTATCGTATGTTTACTTCAAGAGCTGAATACCGTATTATTCTCAGACAAGATAATGCTGATATTCGCTTAAGTCCATTGGCACAAAAACTAGGTATACCCATGGAAGCAAGAATAGAAAAAGTAAATGAAAAATTGAATAAGGCTGCTGAAATTCAACATTTCTTCGAAAACTACAGCGTGGAACCGAATGAGATTGACCAATACCTGATTCAAATGGGTTCAACTCCCCTGTCCCAAAAAATGAAATTAATCAAGGTTTTATTACGACCAGATGTTAGTATCATCAGTCTGGCAAAAGTATTACCCAAATTGGCAGCCCTCATTCAACCTATCGAGATGGAAACAGTGGAGTATGCTGAAATCAATATGAAATATGCCGGTTATATTGTGAAAGAACAGGAGGCTGTAGAAAAAATGCAAAGACTTGAACACCTACTTTTACCTTCTCACTTTAATTACCATGAAATTTCAAGCTTGTCAGCCGAGGCCAGAGAAAAATTAACTAAGTTGAAACCAACTACCATAGGACAGGCAAGTAGAATCTCAGGAGTTTCCCCCAGTGATATTTCCATACTTTTAGTATATGTTGGAAGATAATTCTATGACAGAAAAACACCATTGCCACCATCAGCACGAACATCATTTTCATGGTCACCATGCACCCAAAGACGGGAAAAATCTAGGCTTTGCTTTCCTGCTCAATTTAAGTTTTGCACTAATTGAATTAATCGGTGGCATATATACCAACAGCGTTGCTGTTCTCTCTGATGCTTTACATGATTTTGGTGATTGTATAGCATTGGGTATCGCCTGGGGCTTACACCACCTTTCCGAAAAGGGTAGAGATAAAAACTTTTCCTATGGCTACAAAAGATTTTCCATATTAGGTGCCCTCATAAGCAGTGTTATACTGATTATTGGTTCGATCATCATCATTTACCATGCCTTGCACAGATTCTACCAAGAGGAACCTGTTTACGCTCAAGGCATGCTGGCGATGGCAATATTAGGCATAGCAGTAAATTCCTGGGCTGCCTACCGATTAAAAGATGCAGAAAGTCTGAATTCTAAAGCCATAATGCTACACCTCTTGGAAGACATTTTAGGTTGGGTAGCCGTTTTTATAGGTAGCATCCTGATCTGGTGGAAACAATGGTACTGGATTGACCCTCTGCTTTCTGTTCTGATTGCGGTATACATCCTGTTTCGAATCTCCAAAAACCTAATTTCCATATTCAAAATTCTCCTGCAAGCAATTCCGGAATCAATAGATTTAGCACAAATTAGATCTGAAATTGTAAACTTTGATACCGTGGTTGATGTTCATGATATGCATTTGTGGTCCTTGGATGGAAATTATCATATTCTGACGGCCCATGTTGTTTTGGATAATAAAGAAATAAGCTTGTCGGAAATAACTGTCATCAAAAATAAAATTGAAACCCATTTATTGAAACATCAAATTGAACATAGCACATTAGCTTTTGAAACAGAGGAAGACAATTGTAAACTTTTATCATGTTGATAGTTGATAATGTGTTAAATTGCATTAGATTTATCTTAAGATTTAAAAATTAATAACATATGGATTACGCAGAAGAATCGCTCAAACTTCACAGTCTATTGAAAGGAAAGGTGAGCATTAGAAATAAAATGGATGTTCGAACTACTGAACATTTGTCTTTGGTGTACTCACCCGGGGTAGCTGCTCCTTGTATGGAGATTGCCAACGATCCTGAAAAAGTTTGGGAATATACTATCAAAGGCAATTGTGTCGCAATTGTTACAGATGGATCTGCTGTTTTGGGGTTGGGTAATATTGGAGCAGCCGCATCTATTCCAGTTATGGAGGGCAAGGCTATGTTATTCCGTCAATTTGGTGGGATCAACGCTTTTCCTATTTGCCTGGACACTCAGGATACAGATGAAATTGTAGAAACTGTAAGAAGAATTGCCCCTGTTTTTGGAGGGATCAATCTAGAAGATATTGCAGCACCCAGAAGTTTTGAAATTGAAGAGCGTCTGCAAGATTTAGGAATTCCTGTATTCCATGATGACCAGCACGGCACTGCTATTGTTGTTTTGGCTGCTTTAATCAACGCGGCCAAAGTAGTTGGGAAAGAACTAAAAGATCTGAAAGTTGTGATTAATGGTGCAGGAGCTGCAGGGGTTGCCATTGCGCGTTTATTAAGATGCATTGACAATGAAGATAATACAGCATGTACCCCAGTAAAAGAAGTTATTCTCTGCGATACGAATGGTATATTATCGCCCAGCAGAACAGATATGAATGAAGCCAAATGGGCAACCCTCACTTATACAAATCCCAATCAAATATCCGGTAGCGTCTATGATGCCTTGATCGGTGCTGATGTTTTTATTGGTGTCAGTGCGGGAGATATGATGAACGCAAGTCATGTACAAAGCATGGCAAAGGATCCCATCATTTTTGCCTGTGCCAATCCAACCCCTGAAATTATGCCGGAAGAAGCATATAAGGGTGGGGCAGCTATTGTAGGAACTGGGAGAAGTGATTTACCCAATCAAGTTAATAACGTTTTAGGCTTTCCTGGTATTTTCCGAGGTGCCCTGGATGCAAAAGCAAAAAGGATTACACCTAAAATGAAATTGGCTGCTGCCTATGCCATTGCTGATTGTATGACTTATCCTACCAAAGATATGATTATCCCGCCAGCTTTAAATGAAATGGTTGCTTTTAAGGTAGCTGAAGCTGTTAGAAAGGCAGCTCTCGATGAAATGAAAAAGCTGTAAATATATCTTTTTACTTCAAAGACCTTCTCTGAGAAGGTCTTTTTTATTTCACCTTAGAAGTGATGAAAAATCAACTCCAAAGTTTCATTCCTTATGAAAAAATTGTGTAGATAAAAAATAATACCTTTGCCTTAGTTTTGATACCCTGTAGTGCCGAAACGTTTTTCTCTTTTTTATTCACTGAAATTTATTGAAACCCAAGATGAGAATCATTCTTTTTACAGGTAAAGGAGGTGTTGGAAAAACAACTACTGCTACTGCAACTGCTATGAGATCAGCACAATTGGGGTACAAAACCCTAATTATTTCAACAGATCCGGCTCATAGTCTCTCCGACGCCTTAGACCTACCCCTGGGTCCGGAACCTACATTTATCAAAGACAACCTCTGGGGGCAGGAATTGGATGTTTACTACTCAATGAAAAAGCATTGGGAACACATGCGTCATCTCATGCTTAGCCTCTTCAAGTGGCGGGGAGTTAAAAATATTGTAGCCGAGGAATTAGCAGTGCTACCCGGTATGGAAGAAGCCTCAGCCTTTCTTTGGATTGAACAATATCACAAAGAAAAAAAATGGGATTTACTTATCATCGATGCTGCACCCACAGGAGAAACCCTCACATTGTTATCCTTACCTCAAGTAGTACAATCTTGGGTTAATAAAGCTTTTCCCAAACTTGCCGTAAAAACAATTGGTTCCATCATTAGAAAAACAAGCGGAGTTCCTTTAGACAAAGGTATGGAGGAACTGGAAAAACTCTTTGATAAATTGGAACGTGTTCAAAAAATAATGCAGGATAAATCTATATGTAGTGTTCGAATCGTTCTCAATCCCGAAAAAATGGTCATTCAAGAGGCAAAAAGAGCATTCACCTATTTACAGTTGTATGGCTATCAGGTAGATGCCATCATTGCAAATAGAATCTTACCCCCATCAATGGATTTCCCCGGATCCGTTTTTGAAAAATATTTTGTTTCACAAAAAGTTTACCTTGAAGAAATAGAAGAAAGTTTCAACCCGCTGCCCATTTTTCAAATGCCACATCTGGGACATGAGGTTTTTGGACTGGAATTATTGAAACAGATGGGAGAAAAAATGTATCAAGATCTTGATCCTAAAAAACTTTTTTACGCAGAAAGTCCATTTAAAGTCAAGGAAGATGCCGATCACTATTTCATTTCCATACATCTCCCCTTTCTCAATCAATCTGCATTTACATTAAATAAATTTGGCGATGAACTCCTGATACATATCAACGGAAGAAGAAAGACACTCTTTCTTCCCAAATTTGCCCAGTATATGGCCTTGAAGGGTCATAGTTACCACAATCAATGGCTTGAGGTACAATTACAAAAAAATAAAATCTAAAACCCTCCTGCAACCTAAACAATGCATCCGAAATGAAAACTACAGAATTTACGTGTAAGCACTTTAATGAATTAAATTCCTTCGAACTATACGAAATTGGAAGAGCAAGGCAGGAGGTTTTTATCTTGGAACAAAATTGTCCTTATGTTGATTTTGACTCCAAAGATTTTGAATGTTATCATCTATACACAACAAACAGGGCAAAGGAAATTCAATGTTATGCCCGTCTCGTTCCCATAGGTTTATCCTATGAGGCTTATGTTTCCATCGGAAGAGTCATCACCACTAAATCCTCGAGAGGGATAGGCCTCGGGAAAAAACTGATGGAGGAGGCGATTGCCCTTTGCAAATACTATTGGCCAAACAGAGAGGTGAAAATTTCAGCGCAGACTTACCTTCTTGATTTCTACATGCAGTTGGGTTTTTGTAGCACAGGAAAAGAATACGAGGAGGACGGCATTCCACATACTGAAATGATTTTAACTAATTAAAATGTCTTTTTTATTATATTTGTACCTTAGTTGAGAACCAAGCTTTTCCCATCTTTGTTAGGTAAATAAAAAATTATGCTAAAAGAAAATATACAAGAGGCATTGAATGCACAAATCAGATTAGAGGCTCAATCCTCTGCAACTTATCTTTCCATGGCTTCTTGGTGCGACAAAGAGGGTTTAAGAGGTTCAGCAGCCTTTTTCTATGCCCAATCGGATGAAGAAAGAATGCATATGCTGCGTATCATACACTATATCAATGATATGGATGGATACGCCATTATCCCCTCCGTAGACAAACCTGCTTCTGATTTTGAATCAATACAAAGTATCTTTCATTCCGTTTACGAACAAGAAAAAGCAGTAACTGAGTCTATCAATAAACTCATGTCATTGAGTCAAGAAGGTCATGATCATGCCACAACTGTGTTTCTACAATGGTATGTTGCAGAACAGCGAGAAGAGGAGGCTATGATCCGTGAGATTTTAGATAAAATCAGATTGATTGGAAGCGGCGCTCAAAGCTTATACTATATCGATAAGGAACTTGAAAGAATCAACAAAGCTAGAATGGCCGCTGCCTCTGCTACCGATAGCACCGATGAAAGCAAAGCTTAGATTCACACTACTAGGCTTCATTTTTAATTTATGCCTCAGTCCTTTCTTATCTGGGCAATTCATCAATCCATCTGAAAGCGATTTGTTTTTATCCTTCGTAAAACAAAAAGCCCTGCATTACACGATATCAAATCTTCATGATACCCTCATATCAGAAGATGGTGAATTCTATATTCAGATTGAAAAAGAGAGCTTTCCTCCTCAGTTTAAAAATATTCACTTACGTGTTACTTTCTTTAACCAGGCTCATGCGCTCAGTGCCATTGTTGGTCTGAGTCAACAGTTAGATCAACCTGTAAGAATTCTCAGCTATATCTCTATTGAAGCTTATAGCAAAACCAATGAAAAAACAGAGATTAAACCCCTAAAAACTATTAAAGTTATTCAGCGATGCATACATTGTCTCCCTGATATCCAGATGTTGTTTACTTCAAAAACAGAAAAACAAACCATATGGAAAGAGGCTAAAAAAAGGGAAATTGGATTTAGCTTCATTCAAGCCGGGAAACAAATCACTACAGATGGCTTATCCTTAACAACTGCGCCCTTGGCACCCCAGATACAAAGCATACAAAATACAAAAGAGCATATTGTTCTGGATAGCTTACAAAAAAAAGAAAGGGATATAGCTAAATCAAAACAACAGAATGAAACTGTCATAGAAAGACTGATTGTACAATTAGAGCAGGAGAAAGATCAGAATGAAGAGCAAAAGAAACTTTTAGAATATGAACTACGTGTAAAAAATAGAATTCAACTGGAGGTCGAACAGAAAAAAATTCATTTTGAAATTCAAAAACAACTGGAACTCCAAAGAAAAAAAGAAGCCCTGATCTTAGAAATGCATTGGGAAGCACAAAAAAAATATCTCTCCCAACAAGGAAGGTACACAGAAATGACTCAGATGTTTCATTCAATGCTGAAGAAAAAAGTATGTAACTTATCTTTTTCACCTCGCTCCAAAGTAGACAAATGTTTTATTTTAGATTTTCAATATCCCTTCAGCACCTATTTTAGCATTGAAATCGATGAAATGGGATCCTTTTTATTTTGCTCTGAACCAAACGATGCCTTTACGGAAAAAAGAACTATTTTTCACCCCGACACAGAGTATCTCAGTGCCATTGGATTTACGGTTGAAGATTGGTCTTTTCAAAAACAAAATACAAGTAATGAAAATCTTAGTTTTGACAAACTAAGCAAACACAGCAAGGTCCGATATTTTTGTTTTCATCGGGATCAGGAATATGCCTGGGGTGAGATTACAGATGCAAAACCCATCAAATTAGATTTACAACCTGCAAGTAAAAAAGATTTATTTAACTGGCTTGAAACTAAAGAATAAAATGATATGAAAATAGCATTGGCGCAAATCAACCCCATTATAGGTGATTTTCAACATAATCTGGAAAAAATAAAAAAATATATAACTGAAGCCAAAAAATCATCCGTTGACCTCATTGTGTTTGGAGAATTGGTTATTACAGGATATCCTCCCGCCGATTTACTCGAAAGGGATGATTTTTTAAAAGATTGTGAAAACACCATTCAATTGTTGTGTAAGGAGAGTAGTGATATTGGAATTATTATTGGGGCGCCCTCTTTGAATCTGCAAGTTGAAGGAAAAGACTTGTTCAACAGTGCCATTTTTTTATTCGGGGGTAAAATACAGCACATACAACACAAAGCACTTCTTCCCACCTATGACGTATTTGATGAATACAGATATTTTGAAGCTGCCCAGGATTTTAAACTGATCTATTATAAGGGAAAAAAAATTGCCCTTACCATTTGTGAAGATATATGGAATGTGGGAAATGAAAATCCCATGTATACGCATTGTCCCCTCGATCATTATCTGGAGGAGTCCCCGGATTTTATCATCAATATCTCTGCTTCCCCTTTTCATTATGCACACGCTATTGAAAGAATTCAGACGATACAATCCAATGTAAAAAGGTATCAAGTTCCTTTGTTTTATGTAAATCTGGTTGGAGCGCAAACTGATTTAATTTTTGATGGCGGATCACTTGCTATGTCTGCCCAAGGGAAACATTGGATTGAGATGCCCTATTTCAAAGAATGTATGGAAGTTTTCTCATTAGACCAAATACAAAGTCTGTCACATACAGTAGACCAATCTAAAGATAAGTTCGAATTGATTCATCAGGCATTAATTGTTGGAATTCGCGATTTTTTTTCAAAACTTGGTCTCAAAACAGCAAACCTAGGTCTTTCCGGAGGAATAGATTCCGCCTTGGTTGCCGTTTTAGCACAACAAGCCTTAGGATCTGAAAATCTTCGTGTTTTACTCCTACCATCCCAATATTCTTCCGATCATTCCTTGTCAGATGCCATACAATTGGCTCAAAACTTACATATCAGGTTTGATATCCTTCCCATTGAACCTATTTTTAATAGCTTTGAAAAAACCCTGGCTCCTGTTTTTTCTGGTAAAGGTCCTGATCTGACCGAAGAAAACTTACAGGCGAGAATCAGGGGAACTTTACTAATGGCATTGTCAAATAAATGGGGAAATCTTTTACTAAACACCTCTAATAAAAGTGAGGCCGCCGTTGGATATGGAACCTTGTATGGAGATATGGCCGGAGGTTTGTCTGTAATTGGTGATTTGTACAAGACTGAAGTGTATGCCCTTTGCCATTATATAAACCGCCAGGGTGAAATTATTCCTGCAAATACAATAATGAAGGCGCCCAGTGCCGAACTGAGGGAAAATCAAAAAGACTCGGACAGTTTGCCAGATTACGATCTTCTGGATTCGATACTCCGATTATACATTGAAGAAAACAAATCTAAATCTGAAATTTGCAGCCTTGGATTTGATGCTGACACCGTTGATAGGGTAATATTACTCGTTAATCGCAATGAATTTAAAAGAGGCCAAATGGCTCCGGTGTTAAGAATTTCAAAAAAATCCTTTGGACAGGGAAGACGATATCCCATTGTAGCCAAATACAAGTAAATTTTCTCTCCTATTCATCTTCCTATGACTGAACCGAAAGCCATACTCGAAACTAGAAACTGGGTCAAACAAGTTGTGATAGATCAACAATTTTGTCCTTTTGCCTTAAAACCATACTTGGAAAACAAAATCAGATATGTTTGTATGTCTGACATAGATTTGGAGACTATCCTGCAAACTTTTTTGAATGAGGTGGTTTTCCTGGAAGAACATCCGGAAATTGATACAAGTTTGTTGGTTTTGGATATCCCCCATTACTCTTTTGAAACCTATTTGGAATTGGTAGAACTTTCCGAAATTTTATTGGAAGAACAAGGGTTTGAAGGGATATACCAATTAGCAAGTTTTCATCCGGATTATCAATTTGAGGGTACAGATGAGTCAGATCCCTCGAATTATACAAATCGTTCTCCTCATGCGATCTTACATATCCTCAGAGAGGAATTACTTGATTTGAATGGAGTAGATTTGTCCTGGGCAGATGAAATTCCTGAAAGGAATATCCAACATTGCCATAAAAAAGGAATGCTCTTTATGAAAGCACTATTGGATTCTTGTTATATAAAATAAAAAAAGGTCAGAATATAATTCTGACCTATGCGCCCTCAACTGGGCTCGAACCAGTGACCCCCTGATTAACAGTCAAGTGCTCTAACCAACTGAGCTATGAAGGCGTTGCGCTTAAAAGCGAATGCGAATATAGGTTCTCAAAAAAACATAAACAAATTTTTTTTGCTTTTTTTTATTTTATAACCACGATTTCCACTCTCCTGTTTTTTTTGTGCTCCTGCTCCAGGCAGGGAACTATTTGTTGCCCTTCGCATGAACAAGAATTCACCAGTCTTGTCTCTCCAAAACCTTTATACTGAATTCTGTCTTTTCTTATAAAATTTGAAATAAAAGTGGCTACAACTCTTGCCCTAATATCAGATAAAGATAAATTAAAAGAAGCCGTCCCTCTGCAATCTGTATGTGCTCTGATTTCAACTCTTGTGTTCTCATATTTTTTCATAAATTCTACAATACGCATCAGCGAAACTTTAGAAGAATCTAGGAGTTCATATTTAGCCAAGTCAAAATAGACATTATAAATTTCTTCTAATTTCATCAAATCTGTGCCCCATACGGGTTCATTGGGTCTGGGCTCTAGCACTTCAATCAAAACATATTCTGTGCCCTCTGCTACCAAATCCACATAATTGATTTTCTTACTGATATGCCCATCACCCTCAATGCTAACAACTAAGGTCATTTTTTCTTTATCCTGAGGCCGGGGTAATTCCATTCTAACTACTCCGGAATCTGTCGTAACCAAGCTTTGAATAGTAGCATGATCCAGATCTTCAACCACTACCTTGATTCCCTGCAGGGGCAATCCCGTGATTGCATCCAAAATTTTGCAAAGAAAAAAAGAAGGCTCCAAGGGTTCTGTCGTCTTATCACTTTTTGTTTCCGGATTATTAACTGCATAGGCTACCTTGGGCAGACGATTGAGTGAGTCCTGGTTTAAAACAATTATCTTACTCTCATTAGGGGTTGTTTCCTCTTCAATACTATCCATTAAAATAGTTTGAATCAATTCCAAAGACTTCAATTCCTTGGGTTCCAGTTCAACATAATAAGCTTCAGGATTTTTAATATCAATAGTACTCCTTGAAAAATAAGATCCCTTCCCTCCTCTTATATTTTGAAAACAAAAATCGTCATAGCGAGAGTTTATTGGCAGGGGCAACTGTTCCACATCACTTAAGCTATCCTTGTAAAGTAAAACTCTGAAAATGTCAAAACCACCAGCTCCCGCTCTGCCATTTGAAGAAAAATATAAGGTTTGATTTACTTCATCAAAAAAAGGAAAAATCTCATCAGCAGGACTATTGATTTGTTTACCTAGATTAACTGCCTTGGTCCACCTCCCATTTTTCATTCTCTCTATTTTGTAGATATCTGCACCTCCGTATCCACCTGCCCTGTCACTTACAAAGAATAAGGTTTGTCCATCCTGTGTCAGATAAGGGTGACCAACAGAATAATTTTCGCTATTCAACTTGAATTTTTCAGTTTCAAACCTACCCTTGTCATTTAATTTCCGAATAAACAATTGCAATTTAGGCAATTGATTTGCACCTTTTGCTGACAAATTAAATTGGTCATAGGCAAATTGAGTCAGTTCAGAGGCATATGACATTCTTATATCTGCCCATTCATTGGCAATTTTAATGGCTTCCTTGTTTATGAAGGGGGCCAGGCTATCCTCTGTGTAGAAAAATACAGGGGACTTCTGCCAATTGATTGTGAGCGGATTTAATTTCAGATTTTTTAACTTAGGCTTGATCCAAAACCACTTTAATTCTTTATTCTGTGAGCCAAATACAGGATTTAAACTAGAATCAATGGTGCTAACCTGCGTTTTTATTGAATCTTTTTTCGTTAAACTTGCTAATGTGTCCCCTTTTAGTTGAATAAACTGATCAGCTAATTTATTCTTTCCATTAATTTTTAAAACATATACATAATTCTCAAAATCATTTGTGTTGGCCCCTTTCTCGTAAACGATTTCACTGAAAATTTCTTCAGCTTCTCTCCATTTCCCCATTTGTTTAAATGCCAAAGCCAAATTTCTCTTTCCATTAATACTTATTTCTTTAGTTTTTAAATAACTACGTATAGCTGATTTGTAATTTCTATGAAAAAAAAACTGGTCCCCTTGTTTCTCAAGCAATGATTTTTGAGCTACAATTTGTAGCGAAATAAAAAGGATGGGAAAGAAGAAAAAAAACTTCAGGTTCATAGGTAAATAAAGAAATTCTCAAAGGTATAGCAAAATAAATTATTTTATCCGCTTTTCAATTTATATCCCTAATTAAATAGAAAAAAGGGCAAAGCCCTTTTCTCTGTTGACATTCAAATTTCCTAATTCTATGAAAAACTGTGTTAATTTTTAATAATTATAAATTCAGTTCTTCTATTTTGTTGATGCTGTTCTTCCGAGCAAGTTGATTTTATATTACCCTCACAAGCACAAGAATTTAGCAGTTTAGATTCGCCATATCCTTTTCCGTAAATTCTTTCGGGTGTAGAGATACGTTTTTTAATATACTCCGCTGAGGATTTAGCCCTGTTATCTGAAAGGGTTTTATTAAAACTAGCACTTGATCTGCAATCAGTATGTGATCCCAGTTCTACAATCATATTAGGATACTCATTCATTATTTTTACGATCTTATCTAACTCTACAGCAGCATCTGTTCGGATATTCCATTTACCCAAATCAAAGAAAATTGGTTTGATATCTATTAACTTACTCAGGTCAGCACCAACTTCAAAACTTGCTTCTTGAATACTTGGCAATTCTTTTGAAAGTAAAATCTCTTTTGTAACAACGCCCTCTCTGACCAGTACTTCGCTATAAGTTACTTTCCGTGCTGGATATCCTTCTTTTTCAACAATTAACTCCAGTTGTACAGTATCCCCTATTTGCATTTTCATTAGTTCTTTTCTAAATTCTCCCTGATCGGAACTGATGTAAATTTCTTCCTCTACATTCGTTTTATTTCTAATTTTAACCTTGGTAAATGGTAATAACTGGCTTGTTTTTTCATCCTTCACAAGTATTTGCAAATAAAACTCCGGATTTTTATTCAAATTGATATCCTGTTTTTGCACAGGTTCAAATCCCGTTGTGTTTACGGTTATTCTATTTGGCTGAAAGGTAACCTTCGATGCAGCTAATTCATAGTTTCTATCGGGATAAACCTCAAAACTATAATTTCCATTCTCGTCTGTAGTATCGATAGCCAATATATTTCCTTTATCGTCATACAAAATAACCTCAGATCCGGCTAAAATGGCACCTTTTGGATCAAGCGACTTCCCCTCTAATTTTTTTGTAAATATAAAGGGCTTTATAAGACTAAAAGAATAAATATCATCATCTCCTTTACCATTAATTCTATTTGACGAAAAATATCCCTTTTTAAATTCCTTATTTATGATTAGTGCAAAATCGTCATATGGGCTATTTACAGGACTGGCAAAATTCTGAACACCAGTGATGGTATCATCATGGATCGCAGCTATAAATAAATCTAATCCTCCCAGCCCTAAATGACCATTTGAAGAAAAAATCAATTTTTGTTCTCCCTGATGATAAAAAGGAAACATTTCATCCCCTTCCGTATTTATTTTTGAGCCCAAATTATAAGCCTCTCCCCAATTACCGGCACTATCCCTGTTAATTCTGTAGATATCAGAACCACCATAACCGCCAGGTTTGTCACTGGCAAAAAACATAGTTTTCCCATCCTCACTTAACCAGGGCTGACCTACTGAATAAGCTGCACTGTTGTATTTGAAAGCCTTTTCATTTTTCCACTTTTCGTCTACTAAGTCGAAAAAGAAAATTTTTAACTTTACAATTCCATCTTCGCTCTTATCCTCATAATTATTTCGAGTCAAAGCCATAAAAGAGCCCCCATTGGAAAAAGCAACAGGACCTTCATGCATGGCTCTGTTCAATTGTTTTTGAAATAGTATGGGTTGTGATAATTCACCTTCTTTTTCTTCTGAAATATACAAATCTAAAAATGGTTTTTCATTCCAATTATAGCTTCTACGTATAGACTTCACACCTTCTCTGGAAGAGGCAAAGACGACAGAGTTATTAAAAAAGGCAGTACCAAAATCTTGCATCTCAGTATTCATGGCCAGCAACTTTATCTCATGTCTTCCATTATCCTTTGAAAATTCATTCAATAATGGGTAGGCGTCCATTTGCTTTTTTGCTCTTATTTCATCCGGGTGTACAAGATAGTATTTTTCTAACCAAAGTTTGGCTTCATCATATTTACCTAAGGTTCTTAATACAAATGAATAATCTAAATAATCAGATGCAGTAGCTAGTTCCGTTTCAATAAACGATTTGTAAACCTCTGCAGATTCATTAAATCTCCCCTTATATTGTAATGATTTTGCTAAATTTCTTTTTCCTGCTATTGACAATTTCTTTACCGCTTGATATTTAGAGGAGGCATTGCCAAATGCATAATAATCGAAATCTTTCTCTGCTCTTAATTCAGCTTTAGATTTCTGGGCTTCGACAGACCCTAAAAAACTAAAAACAAGTGCAAACATTAGAATAAAATGAACTTTCATTTTCATATCAATATTAAAAATATCTTGGTGATTTAATTTTTTGATTTATGCCAAAAATAAAATCGTATCTCAGCATAATTTCGTGACTTCCTGCATGATGTCTGATGGTTTGTATCCCATAGGACCAATCAAAAGAATAAGATAACAATAACTGGTCTGTTATATTATATCCTATAAGAGCTCCTACAGCATCCCCGGTTCTAAACATTGCACCTAACATAATAGACTTATTTAGAATAAATGTTCCTGTAATGTCAAACTCAATAGGAGCACCTACAGTCATTTTTACATAGGTGGTTGGTTTAAACTCTACTTTTTCAGATAATTTAATCATAGCACCGGCAATTAAAAAATAATGCCTTCTATCTTGTTGAAAGTTTATACTTGCAGGAGTGACTGGCTTTAAATTATTCTCTAATAGCCTGGGCGCAGATAAACCCACGTAAAATCGCTCATGCTGATAATACACGCCAAAACCAAAATTGGGAGATAAAACGCTTCCGGCAAATTGGAAAGATTGATCATTGATATCATCTAAATTTAATCTATTTAAATTAGCCTGAATCAAATTCATTCCTCCTTTCAATCCAAAGGATAATTTTGACTTTTCATTTAACTTGATTCGATATGCAAAATCAAAATAAACAGAGGTATTATTAATGGGGCCCAAATTATCATTCATCAATGACAATCCCACTCCAATATTTTCCCTTTTAAATGGTGTGTGGAGCGTTAATGTTTGAGTCGTAGGTGCTCCCGGAAATCCCACCCATTGTGATCTATGCAGAAATGTTAGTGTTAAGGCATCTCTACTACCCGCATATCCAGGATTTACAGCCTGTGTATTAAACATGTAATGCGTAAACATGGCATCTTGCTGTGCATAAGCACTAAAAGTGCCAGCCAAGAAAAAGCAAAATAGAAAAACTTTCAATTTCATTTTATTATTAATTATTTCTATTCAAATAAATATATCCTTTAATGACTTTACCTCCAACACCGAGATCTAAAACAAAGTAATATACTCCCGTTGGCAACTGATCTCCTCCAATTCTCAACCCTTCCGTGGCAGTTCCGTCCCAATTGTTCTGGTATGGTTTAGCAGAGTACACTCTATTACCCCAACGGTTAAATACATTAAATTCATTATCTGGATATCTCTCCAATCCTCTTATCACATAAACTTCATTAGTGCCGTCCCCATTAGGTGAGAACCCTTCGGGAATATTCAGATCACAAGCTATGGGGCTACAAGAATCCAACGGATTTGAACCATCTGAAATCTCAACTCCATTTGTAAACCCATCATTATCACAATCTAAATTTGCCCATGCTGAAGATACTGGTAAGCTTTGACTTGTAATTATCAAACTACATGGATCAAAAGGATTTGTTCCATCAATTAACTCGTCTCCGTTACTAACCCCATCACCATCGCAATCTGTTAGAGACCAATTAGTTGTTTGTGCTAAGGTTATGCTAATATCTAAATAGCTACATGGATCTGTCGGATCTGTTCCATCTACAACTTCTGTTCCGTTACTTACTCCATCTCCGTCGCAATCGGCGGCATTCCAGGCACCTCCCTGTGTTAAGGTAATACTGCTCGCTGTAA
>Ga0169931_10003837_pt1 | contig 23668 bp, 12 predicted proteins | sample Kivu_15m_20L_FD_129675 | JGI IMG/M metagenome (GOLD analysis project Ga0169931, IMG submission 129675) | Freshwater microbial communities from Lake Kivu, Western Province, Rwanda to study Microbial Dark Matter (Phase II) - Kivu_15m_20L... | ecosystem: Environmental > Aquatic > Freshwater > Lake...
ACTAAAAGGACCTGGCGGCCAAACCCCGCCGCCAGGGCCGGCAGTTCGGCGATGCGGCCGCTGCCAAAATCAATCCGGGGTAGACGGGAGATGGAAAAGGGGGGGAATTGCATAAACCTGGGGTCTTGACCAGAATGACACTTACTCTAGTTTTATCAGCGCCTACTCTAAAATCTGTCCTATCCCAGATTTTATGGACAGGATATTCCCTTTTGACCTACATTTAGCGTTTAAGCGTCTTAATCTTCAGGCAAATGCCCTGTGCCCAAATGAAAACTCTTGATAAATTTACCTTTGACGCCGCTTATTTTATCCGCCACTACGGTGGGCATTGTGGGTAGATGTATGGACATGCTTACCTAAAGTAATTGCCAGCTAACTGCATGGGTCTGAGTGCTGCTTACATCCTGTAATAGTGGGACGACTCTCATACCCTGCCGTGAGCCAAAGGTGATCTGCTGAGAGTCAGACTACGGCGAAAATGATTGCCCAGCATACCTACGATAAAACCAAGGAAAAACTACCAAAGTCCAATAGCCATGCCCCAGCCTAACGCCATCGTTCTATTATCTGGAGGTTTAGATTCGGCAACTGCAGCTGCCCAGGCGATCGCTGACGGTTATATGCCAATTGCCCTTTCCTTTTACTATGGCCAGCGACACCAACGGGAACTAGAGGCAGCCCGGAAAATAGTGGCTCATCTGAGGATCCAAGAACACTATGTCATGGACGTGAACCTGGCCCAGTGGGGTAAGTCATCCCTCACCGATCTAAACGAAACCTTACCTCAAGACGGCATTCAACCTGACGTTATTCCTTCTACCTACGTGCCCGGTCGCAATACAGTGTTCATTGCCATTGCCCTGTCCCTGGCAGAAGCTAAAGGAGCTAAAACTATCTACCTGGGCATTAACGCCGTTGATTACTCAGGTTATCCTGACTGTCGACCAGAGTATCTAAAAGCTTTCCAAAAACTAGCAAACTTGTCCTCCAAGGCGGGATTGGAGGGGCAAGCCCCCACCTTAGTAGCGCCCCTGGTACAAGACACCAAGGCAAATATCGTGCGGCGAGCGTTACAGCTTGGAATTCCTATTGAAATAACCTGGTCATGCTACGAAGGGGGGCAAGAACCCTGTGGACGATGTGACTCTTGCCGGATTCGGGACAAAGCCCTGATTGAAGCCGGTCGGCCTGATCTGGCAACGTGGGTAGGCCAAAATTTAGAGGCTCAGGAGACCGCATGTCCTACCCCCGTGTCCTAGTCATTACCTCCTGTACGGGGGAGAAGCGCTTCAAGCCAGAAAACCAACTCACCCTTGAGGATTTTCGAGACTCAAGACGGCTACAGGATCGTGAGTCTGAACTGATGGAATATGCTTGTCCAGCCGGTGAACTATACACAGGAATGCAGCACCTGCGCCTGATGGAGGGGGTGCAGATCCTGCGAGATGCGCTGGGTCCAGCGGTGATAGAAGTAGATATTCTCTCCGCTGGATATGGACTCATTCCAGAACACCGAAAGATAGTCCCCTACGAAGTCACCTTTAACAACATGAAGGGGCATGAGATAGATGCCTGGGCAAATCATCTGGGAGTTCATGCTGCTGTAGAGAAACGACTAGCCGCAGTAGATTTAGTCTTTTTCCTGCTGGGGGATAACTATCTAAGGGCAATCAACCTCCCTATTCAGACCGATCCAGATCAAACCTTAGTGTTTTTAGCCTCCGGTGGCTCTGCTCAAAAACTGCCAGATCTAGCTGGTAAGACCTTTGTGCTGCCCCTCTCCAACCAGGACGCAAAGCACTATCGTTATGGATTGGTCGGGCTAAAGGGCTTTTTGTTTAAACGCTTTGCTGAAGTAGTAGTGACTAACCCAGGGTTACTAGAACAGGTTAAGACAGTACCGGAAATCTATGAGCAGGTCATGGGTGACAACCTTCAGTCATCGTCTGAACAGTTGGCCCTAACCACCTTACTAAAGCAGGTACCTACAACACCAAGGCCAAGTAACCCCTCCCCAGAAAAACCCCAAGGGCGGTCTGACAAAGATGAGTTTCTAGCCATTCCTGATGTCCCTCCTGCGGCTAACCTTCACCTGGGGATGCAGTATTTTATTCCCGACTGGGATGATCGGGTAAACCCGAATTATGACTTTCTCGAAGAACAGCCTACGGCTGACTATGATCCTTATCTAGATTCAGTGTATGCCCACGAAATCTATGACACCCCTAGTTACAATGGCATCCTCCTATCAAAAATAGTAATAGATAGCAGCAAGAGAAAACGTGCTCTAGCAGAGTCAGTAGGCATCCATCAGTTCGTTCGATTTGAAGGCAAGGTAATGGGAGACTGTGGCGCCTTTGGCTATATCAAGGAGGAAGAGCCACCCTATAACACCCCGGAGATTTTAGACTACTACGAAACCCTGGGTTTTGATTTTGGGGTCAGCATTGATCACCTAATCGTTGGCCCCTTTGCTACCCCTGGTATTCGGGAAAAGCGCTACGAACTAACCATCCATAATGCGAGGAAGTTTTTCGAAAAGCATCAGGCCGGCGGCTATACCTTTACCCCTATCGGGGTAGCCCAGGGGTGGAGCCCGGAAACCTACGCGGAATCGGTCAAAGAGAATATCCGTATTGGATACGATTACATCGCCCTAGGAGGCTTGGCTCGAGCTCAGAGCCGGGAAATTGTGGAAATTATGCAGGAAGTGCGTCCCCACCTTACCGCCAACACCCGACTTCACCTATTTGGGGTCGCTCGGATTAATGCGATTCCGGTATTTCGTCACCTGGGCATAACTAGCTTTGATTCTGCTAGTCCCCTGCGACGGGCCTGGCTAGGCTCTGAGGCGAATTATTATACCTCTACCAGCAAGATGTATGCAGCAGTACGCATTCCACCGGTAGATGGTCATGGTGTTAGGGTAAAACGCCTGGTGGAGGCAGGAGTAGCAGAACGAGATACTTTGAGAAATTTGGAGCAACTGGCTCTAAAAGCTATAAGAGCTTACGACAAAGGTGAACTCGGTTTAGAAGAAACCCTCGAAGCTCTTTTAGATTACGACGAACTGCTAGAACTACCTCGCGATGGCAAGGTAAACCCAGCAGAACAAGCCAAGCGCCAAGTTAAGCATAAACGTATGTATCGCGACTTACTAGAAAGTCGACCCTGGCGACACTGCGATTGTGTAATCTGTCAGGAGCTAGGAATCGAAGTAGTTATTTTTCGAGGCAACGATCGCAATCGTAGACGCGGATTTCATAACACTCGGGCTTTCTACCGACGGTTTCAAGATTTGCTGACAATATTGAGTAGACCGGACTCCTAGGTAAGCGAGTTAAGGCTTTCTGAGAACCAAACGACTTCCACAATGATTCTGAAGAAAGGTTAACCTCTTACTGCCATCGAGATAGGAATTAGGTTATGGTAAATAGTATTCCTGTTCGAGTTATCGCCACTCTACTTCTTAGATTTTCAGTATACCTCACTAAATCAGTAAACTAAAAGTTATAGAGGGTCATCAATAGGATGACTTATTCACCCTGTATACAATCAGATACTATATCGGTTGGTGATTTTGTCAGTAGCCAACAAAATTCCCTCGGAGTCGGTAAGCTTCTATCGGCATCCCCTGCTACTGCTACTGTTGAGTACTTCATTTCAGTTAAAGAACGTCTTTCTTTGGAAGTTCCGAGCCAAAGTCTAGTTCCAGTAAGACTTCCACGTCAAACTCGATGTTATATCTGGCTTGAAGACGATGACTGCTGGCAAGCAGGTAGGGTTTATGCTTGGGATCAAGACAAGCGAAAATATGAAATTGATTTGCCCAATAACAGATATCAGTATATTGAAGCACAACCTATCTACGTCCGCTGTAACCGCCCTATTGACGATCCAACTGATCTTCTAATTCTAAGAGGTCATGAGACGCCTTTCTTCCATACCAGTCGTTCAGCCTTTGTCCGTAACCTAACTGAACAACGAACTCTTAGCCATGGAATGCCGGGGTTGTTTTCCGCTAACATTGCTCTTTATCGCCACCAGGTTGAGGTCGTGCGCCGGGTTTTAGAAGACCCAATCCAGCGCTATCTGCTGGCCGATGAGGTTGGCCTGGGTAAAACGATCGAAGCAGGCGCGATTCTCAGACAATTTCTACTGGATAACCCTACCAGCCACGCTCTGGTGATTGTGCCGCGCTCTTTACAAGAGCAGTGGCGGCATGAACTAGCCGATAAGTTTTACCTGACCGATGAAGTGCAACTGGTGGCCGCCGAAGACCTGGATCAAGCCACCTTACAAACGCCTCACTTTTTGATTATCGACGAAGCCCACCACATCGCTGCGAAAGCAGTCTCCTCAAACACCTTTGAGCAGAAACAGTTTGCCTCGTGCCAGCGACTGGCACATGATGCTCAAGGACTGCTGCTGTTGTCAGCCACCCCCGCACTCAACCATGAGCAAGCCTTTCTGGCTATGCTTCATCTGCTTGACCCCGCTACCTATAGTCTTGATGATCTAGACGGATTCAAAGAGCGCATTCATAAACGGCAAGATATTGGGCGAGTCTTGCTCGCCTTCAAGGAAACCGCACCATCCTTTGTCCTAAAAACCAGCTTAGGTAAACTGAGAAGCCTATTCCCAAACGATCCGCGCCTTAAAGCATTAACTGACCAATTACAGGCTCAGCTCGAGCCAAACACCACTGAACCCAGCCAATGGGCCACCACCGTTCGTACCATTCGTACCCACATTAGCGACACCTACCGCCTGCACCGCCGCATGCTGCGAAATCGGCGCGACTCGGTGGAAGATGTGCTGATCAACCAATCTGATGCACGGTTTCAGATGGAGTTTGACAGTAATGACCAGGCAGAACGCCTGCATGAATACCTAGATGAATGGCGGATTCAAGCCCTAGGTTCTGCTGACGAGCATAGTAGCTATTGGCAACAGTTAAGCCACCTCTACAGGGTTCTCTTTTTAGCAAGAGGTAGCTGGCATCGGGTTTTAGAGTGGACGATCTCCGCCCGTTTAGAAGGCCAGCACCTGACTGAAGTTACCAACGCCTTTGGGGCCGATACCGTAAGACTGCTGCTCGATACCCCCCACTTCGCTGGCGAAGATGACCTACTGGAGCAATTGCTAGACATCCTTGGGGAAATACCAGAGGATGGCGATCTCATCCACCATCTCCAAAACCTGATTACCAATCTACGAGAAAAGGGAGGGGTGAGTATCCCCAAACTGGTCGTGTTTACCGGCTATACCGAGGTAGGTCGGGCCATTGCCCAGCGTCTGAGGAAAAAGTTTGGAGAGGCAGCGATCGCTACCCTAGAAATAGACCAATCCGCTAAAGTTGTCGAACAACAAGAGACACTGTTTAAAGCCAACCCCCGCTGCTTTGTCTTGGTCTGTGATACCTCAGGTGAAGAGGGACACAACCTCCAGTTCGCTGATTACATGATCCACTTTGATTTGCCCTGGTCGCCCAACCGACTAGAACAGCGTCATGGCCGCATGAACCGGATCGGCTTGCAGCATGCGATGCAATACATCGTCTTTAGTGGTTCCCAGGTTAGAGATGACCCTCTTGGTGCCTGGATCTTTCTCCTGGGGTCTGGCCTCAATCTGTTCAATGAATCTATTGCCAGTCTCCAGTTTTACGTTGATAGAAAGCTACCAGAGTTCGAGACCCTGCTCTTTCAGGAAGGAGCTGATGGTTTTGATCGCATCATCGATGTTGTTCAACAAGAGGTGGTTCAGGAAAAGGTGAGCATTGCTGAACAATATGCCTTGGATGAAATCGATGCCCTGAATAGTAATGCTGCCGAGTATTTCACCCACCTCGATGAATACGATAAGCACCACGACAAAATTCAACGGGCCATTGAAAAATGGATTTGCCTCACCTTGAACTTCAAACCTTGGTTCACCGATTCCGATAGTACCAACTTCTTTTGGTATAAGCCTACTCCTGAAACCCTGGTACCCATAGATGATTTGTTAAGGTTTTTACCTCCCGAAGAACTGAAAAAAGCAGGTACCTATAACCGCCAGCTTGCTAACCATCGTCCGGGTAAGGTGCTCTATCGAGTGGGTGCCGGTATCATCGATGCTCTGAGAGACTATGTGCAGTGGGATGACCGGGGCCGAGCCTTTGCCCTCTGGCGACACATTCCAGAATGGCCTCCTGATGAAGGCATGGAGTGGATCGGTTTTCGCTTTGATTATGTGATCGAAGCCGATTTATCAGGGGTTAAGCAGTTGCTGGGGCAGCATCAGTGGAAGCATCTCTCCCTCAGAGCTCTACAGCGGCGAGCGGATGCCCTGTTTCCTCCCTTCTTCAGAACGTTGTTCCTGGATACGCAGATGCAGGTGGTGGATGATGAGGGGCTATTGGCTATCCTAAATCGTCCTTATTTCGGGAAAGGGCAACCTCGCCAAGACTACAACCTGGCCAAAAAACGTCTGTCGGTCATCGATGAGTTCATCAGTCGAGATCGATGGGAATCCCTCTGTCAGGAAGCTAGAGCCCAATCAGAAAAAAGCCTGCGAGAGAGTGAGGTCTTCCTCGACGACTGTCAACGCTACGCTCAAACGGCCGCCCGCAAACTCAGCGAACGGGTGGAACAGTTAACCCTACGCATGGAAAGACAGCATGAGATGGACTCTGGGCAATCCCTGGCTGAAGAGGTCAATATGGAGACCGTGCTCAAAAACGCACTTCTAGATGGTATGGTCAATCCCCGCGTTACGCTAGACTCCATCGGCTTTTACATTGTGGCCGGTCGACAGCCTCCTCAGCTCGGGGAGGAAACCGACTCATGACATTAGGCTTCCAAGATCTGGTTGACTGGCTAAGACAGGATATGACTTCGTCACTGGACGCAAGCGCCTTTGCCGAAGCTTGCCAAAAACGATTAGTCATCGCGCTTCAGTCCTCTGATCCTAAGGACCAGGGGGACATCGCTGCTCTAGTACGTCACTTGCTGAGACGGGAAATGGAGATTCTGGGGGGAGCCTCTCCTAGTCTGAAGGTACCAAGGTGTGCTCCATTCCCAACCCAACGAGCTATTTGGGAGCGTAGCAGTGTAATAGTGCTTAATGAGGGGTCTGACTTTTTTGTGGTCAGTGCTGAGCCTTGGTATCCCGAATGGCTACCTGATGTTAACAAGACTTCCCTTGAGGGTCCTTTGTTTAAGGAACAACGCCGCCGAAGTCATAAATCTGTGCCAGGCGATCCTTTTCTCAAAGGTTTTGGACACAACACCTACCAGAGCATAGGGCAACGGGAAGCTATTCGTACCATCTTGACGGCACCTCCCCAATCTACTCTGGTAGTTAATCTGCCCACTGGTTCAGGTAAGAGCCTCTGCGCTCATCTACCAGCCTGGCTGAAAGCTAAACCGGTGGGTTTAACCATCGTTGTCGTCCCCACCGTGGCTTTGGCTATTGACCAGGAGCGGGCTTTCCAGTCAATAACAAACACTCATATTCAAACGGCCTACTACAGTGACCCGTCAATCGAAGGGCAGGAAAAGCGAGAAGAAATCCGCGATCGCATCCGCCAAGGCACTCAACCCATCGTCTTCACCAGCCCTGAAGGATTACTTGAGTCCCTCTCTTTCAGTGTCTATGAAGCGGCTCGCCAGGGCTTTCTCCGCTACCTGGTTATTGACGAAGCCCACATAGTAGAGCAGTGGGGGGATGAGTTTCGTCCAGAGTTCCAGGAGTTGGCAGGCTTCCGGCGATCGCTCCTGAGGATCTGTGAAGAGAACCATCTGCCTGGGTTCCCAACTTTGCTGCTGACTGCCACGGTAACCGAATCCTGTCTAGATACCCTGGAGACCCTGTTCGGAGATCCAGGGCCGTTTGAAATCATCTCGTCAGTACAGCTTCGTCCTGAGCCATCTTACTGGTTTGCCTACTGTGGCAGCGAGGCCGAACGCCAGCAGCGTCTGCTAGAAGCCATCGCCCATCTACCTCGCCCCCTAATCATTTACGGTAGTAAGGTCGAGGACGTAGACCACTGGTATCAGTATTTGCAGCAATCTGGGTACAAGCGCTGTGCCAAGATGACCGGCAAATCAAGCCAGCGCCAGCGCTTAGATTTGTTGAATAGGTGGCAAGCTGGACTGATCGATATCGTGGTAGCGACTTCAGCCTTTGGGTTAGGGGTAGATCTGCCAGATGTGCGAGTGGTGATCCATGTCTGTATTCCGGAGACTATTGACCGCTTTTACCAAGAGGTAGGGCGAGGGGGGCGAGATGGCAAGGCCACTCTCTCACTTTTGCTTTACATAAAAGCAGACTTTCAAGACGCCGCCGGCATTGGCGAAATCACTTACATCACCATTGATCGTGGCAGGCAACGGTGGCAAGAGATGTTTTTGAGCCCTCGTAAACGTTCATTGCCTGATGGACGATATCAGGTTCCCATCACTGTTCCACCGCCCTACAACATTGACCTGGATGGGAGCAGCAGTAGAAATCAGGCTTGGAATATTCGCACGCTCACCCTGATGAGTCGAGCTGGTCTGATTTCAATTGATGCCGAGCCACCACCTCAACGATCTCAGTTTGATTCTGAAGCAGACTTCGAAAAAGCCATCGAAGACCATAGGAGCTATCGCACCATTCAAATCCGTGATGAGCAGCATCTCAAGGCTGAGATATGGGACGAAAAGGTAGAGCCAGCTCGCAATCAGCGCCAACGATGGGCTGACCATAACTTCAACCTGATGAAAGAAGCTCTGGGATCCAAACGATGCCTGTCTGATATCTTCTCAGAGGCCTATAGCATCCCAAGTCGGCCTGGGTCATCTAGACGGGGGGTGCCAGTGGAGCGATCCTGTGGGGGATGTCCGTTTTGTCGACAGGAGGGAACTTTGTCCTTTCAAGGGGCTACCCCTGCGCCGTTTCGGATCTGGCAGCAGCCAAACTCCAGACTGGGAGAAACACTCAAGGCACTGCTAAATGGGGAAAACCTGTTAGGAATCTTCTATTCATTACCTCTGGATCGACAAGCTGAGCGCGATCGCAAACGCCTGATTCCACGCCTGGTGAAAGAAGGCATCGTGAATGTTGTAGCTCCCGAGTCCCTCCATCCTCTTTTTGAGGGACAAATCGTTTTTTGGTTTGACGCCTATCAACCCTTATTGATGCCTAAGCTTCCAACCTTGCTGTACTACGATTCTGGGGCAATACCGATAAGAGACTATCAGCAGTTTGCTCGATCTAACTTTCCCCTGATCGTTTTTCTGCCAGACAATACTCCTGATCCAACAACGCCACACCGTCTGATTCGCGATGTTTGGCCTGGCAGAGGGTTTCGGCTTGATCTGCTCTGTGGAGAACTCAGCCTATGAGTATTTTGAAAGATCCCTACGTTGTGCCCAGTCGAGTAAAAGGGGTAGTGCGTTACTTGCTAGCAGCCAAAGGACAGCGAGAAAAGCAAGACATACTGGAGGCTTTATTGTCGCCCACTGCTCTGATTAGTAAAGGGGAAGATAAGCAGTTTTCTCGAAAGATGGTGCAGTCTACCATTCGTGAGTGTATCAAAATAGGACTTCTAGAAGAGAGCGAAGATGGTTCAGAGGTTGCTATTAACCCAAAACTTCATCTGGAAGAGGCTTTGTTACCTGCTGTCCTGACTCAACGGCTGCTTAACATATCTGACCTTACCGAGAACCATGACTTTGCCAGGGTGCTGGCCTGGTATCTGGCCCAGGACTTTTTTGCAGCACCAGGTAATTGGCGAGATGCTCAGCAACGACTCCTCGATCAGGTTGGGGAAGATTTGTTGGAACTCAACGATGTTCGCTTTGGGCAATTTGCAGACTGGAGTTGCTACCTGGGGTTTAGCTGGCGCAACAGTCTAGCTGGTAACCCGGGTTTAGTACCCGATCCGACTGCTTATCTCAGGCAAAGTCTGGGCAGTTTATTTGAGGGCGTAGCGAATCAACCAATTCCGCTGGGAGAATTTATCAATCGTCTTGGGCGGCACTGCCCAGTATTTGAAACAGGCACTTTTCGGGAAGAGATTGAAAAGCAGTTGGAAGGACGCGAGTCAAATTATCTGTCTAGCGTGACTTCTATAGCCCTACGACGATTGGAGGAGGAAAAGCTGATTAAGCTGGACCCGCTCTCGGATAGTTCCATTTGGGTATTACAGGATGGGGCTGATAGCCGTCTCACCCATATCACCTGGTTAGGCAAACAGACTGATGGAGGGAAGAACCTATGACATTTAGCAAGTATGCTTGCTGGCGACCAGAGATGGTGCGCAAGGTCATGGATGTGGAGGCAACCCAACCGGAAGACCATATCTTCCTGGCCACCCATTACCCGATCAAGATGTACCGCCAGGGTCTGACAAAAGCTCAATCTAAGGTTGCCTATGATGAAGAACAGTTCCTCCAGGATTTTCTAGCCACGCCTGACTTTGCCTTTATCCCTGTCCTGGGAACTTCTGGTACTGGAAAATCACACCTGATTCGCTGGCTCTACACTCGGATTCGGAGTATTCGTAAAGCGCCAGATTACCGGGTTTTACTGATTCCCAAAGTAGGGACTAACCTGAGGGACATCATTGAGTTGATCTTGGCGGGTGTTGAAGGGCCGGAGTTTGATGAGTATCGGAACCGACTGCAGCAAGCGGCTAACACCCTGACAGAGGCTGAAGCACGGGAACAACTACTGGCTAACCTGGCAATTGCTGTAGGCTCCAGTGGACGACATGATCGCTCAAATCTGTCTGACGAACAGACCTATCTGATTGACTCCTTACCGGCATTGCTCCATGATCCATTTTTCCGAGAGCACTGCTGGCTCAGGGAGGAAGGCATCATCCATCAATTAGTAGTTCACACCTTAGGTCGCCGCGAGTCGGTCGAAATTGTGGAAGAACGACGACAGTTTTCCTTGGAGGATTTGCCGCTGAATGTCCTGCACATTACTCGGGCCAGTGCCCAGGCTCGGGACTTCTATGGCATTTTGATTGGCAATGATCAGATTCAGAAAGCCTCAGTGAACTGGCTGAATACGCATCTCGATGAGGCGATCGCTAAAGTCCTGAATCTGGGGCGGGAGGACCTGCAGCGGTTGATGCTGGATGTACGCCGGTCCTTGGCTCGCAAGGGTGTCGAACTGATCCTATTGATTGAAGACTTTGCCAAACTCCAGGGCATCGATCGCGAGGTCCTAGAGGCGGTGCTGGCCCGTCCCCAACAGGCTGAAGGGGAACCCCTCTGCGCCATCCGAACAGCACTAGCCTGTACGACGGGCTATTTCCAAGGATTAATCGACACGGTGCGGACGCGCACCGACTTTAGTGTGAACCTCGACGTTCAAACCGTCGATGACCAGTCTTTAGTAACACCTGCAGATGTGCAGCAGTTAGCAGTGCGTTATTTGAATGCGGTTCGATTGCAAGAGTCGGATATTCGTGACTGGCTGGCTAATATCAATGAGGAAACTGGAGAACCTCTCGATGCAATCCCCAGTGCCTGCACTGACTGTGAGCATCAATCCAGTTGCCATGCCGGGTTTGGAGCTATCGATGGTATGGGATTGTACCCGTTTAATGGGACAGCTCTTGACCGGATGCGGGAACGCACCAGCACAGGTGTTTTTAATCCGCGAACCTTAATTAAGGATGTGCTGCGTCATACCCTGGAGTATCATCGCTCCGATCTGGAGCAAGGGCACTTTCCTTCGACTTTGCTGCTGGAGCACTTTGGGGGCAGCAAACTTAACGCGATGTTGATTAACGATATCAAGACCAAAGATGCTTTGAATGGCGATCGCCGAGAGGCGTTGCTGAATCTCTGGACCGAAGGGCGTGAGCTATGTGACCTGCCCCCAGAAGTTCATACAGCGTTTAACTTACATGCCCTGGGCGTAGCTGTTCAAAAGGTGGTTCCATCCACTCAGGTGAACCGTGGCCAACCCAAAGCTCTAGTCAAGGATGCTGCTAAGTCTTTTCCAGGTCAGCCTGTATCAACACCTACACCAGAGCCAGATTCCGCTGCACTGCCAGATACCTTAGCTGAAGACATCGAGTCTTTGAATCAGTGGTGTACGGGTAGTCAATTACCTCAAAAATTAGCGGATAAACTGCGTCGCCAACTTTTTCCTACCATAGATAATCGAGTTGACTGGGACTCAGAATTGATTTTGCGAGGTCACGTCATTGGTAAGGGCAAATTTTTCCTGGGAAATCGAAACATTAACTTCCGCAATGCAGCCACCTATTCTCAAATAGCAGGTATTGAATTATTCTTACCGTTGAGTAACGAAGATAAAGATATCAAAGACACCGCGATCGCACTTCAAGCCTTACTACTCTATAACCACCATCAGCACTGGAATTTTCCAGATGGGGCTAAATATTTCCGCATCTATGCTCGAAAGCTGGAAGAGTGGAGCCAGCATGTGCTTCAGGCTGTTTCCAAGTGTGTCACGAAGTCTGGTACGGAAGGTGATCCAGTGCCAGCTGTGGTCGAATTGCTAGCAATCGCGGGTCGTATGGCTGGATGCACAACCATCTCTCTAGAAGACTTAGTGAATGCGGTTTTCACTGACTTAGAAAAAGTCGATGTAACCAACCGAGTAGGAACTTGGCAGAAACTGTTCAAAAGGTTGGAAAAGCATAAACCCAAGCTGCGAGAAATTCTTGAAAGCAGAATTCCCTGTACAAAGGGTAGCTCGTCTCGCTTACAGATGATTGATGCTGTTCAGTTGGTTAAGCCACTGAAGGCAGTCGCTTCAACTTGGAAGCCCCAGATAGATGTCTCTGATGTTAGTGCAGATTCCCCTTTTGACGCCATTAGCAAAGCGCGAAAGGAGGTGGATGAACTATTGGAGGAAGCCGTTTGGGATGAGCGAGATCGCCATCTGGCGATTTACCATCGCGTCCTGGAGGAACTAGGCGAGGACTTTTCTCAGAAAGAGGTGGTTGAGGCGCTGCAGCAATCTGTAGAGGCAACCACGGCAATTGCGGCCTTGACAGGGGTTAACCGAGATGACTTAAAGCAAACAATGGAGGAATTCAAAGGGGCAAGACTGAAGGATTACCTGAGCAAGTTGCAGAAACTGCAGGGCATGGATGAAGTTTATACGCTGCTCCCTTTGCTCAGCAATCTACCAGAAAGACCCGTTGAAGTCATTACCAAGTTTCTCGATACTGCCCGCAAGTTTGTCGATAAATCTCAGGAAACGGTTCAGAACAACCTAGCAGATTTGAGAACGACAGGGGGTGGAGAATTGGAGGGCTGTTACCAGGCGATTGAGCGATCGCTCTTGGAGTTAAAGCAGCTAGCCAGTGAAGTTAAAGGAGAACCGCCATGCTCGTAGGAGATTGTCAGCAATTGACTCAGCAGGCGCAAGAGGTGGTTGACCTGAAAACCTATGCGACGGAGGTGGATAAATTTCGCAAGCGTGAAAATCAGATTCAGTTACTTGTCAAAGAACTATCTCCTCTGGTAGTCGCTTTTCAGACATTCAAAACCAAAAGCATAAACAAGTTTACCGTTGATCAAAAAGCCGATCAGTTTTTAAAAGAGATAATAGACACATTAAGTAAGTTTTCTGAAGACAAGGGATTTCTCATCGGGGAAGATTTAAAAATCGCAGCTTTGAATTCTAAATTCAAGGCTCTTAAAGATTCCCTTAAGGACGAACTATCTCAGGCATGGCAGACTTATAAAAAAGAAAAATTGCCAACAACAAATAGAGAGCTTCTCGATTTGCTGGAAAGGATTTCAACTTTTAGGCTAACCGTGAAAAAGGTTAAGCACATTCTTGATCGCTTAGAAACCATGAAATTTCCTGTAGATGAAAATCAATTCAAGGAAGTAGATGGCTTAATTTCTGAATTATCCAATGCTTGGAATAGCCTTCAGTCGAGCGAAGTGCCAGAATCCGTCTTGGACTTTCTTAAAGCTACGTCTACTATTGGGGCTTCGCTAGACAGCCTAACTCCAGAGGTCGAGACATGGCTGAAAAACAAAGGAATTACCCGTCTATTTCAAGTCAAGCTTGCTGACTAGGTGCCCTAGATTTAGCTTTAATAACACATGGATGAAGATCTCAACACCCTAATTCAAGTCTTCCTAAACCAACTGGAACTTAAGGAAGTCGGACTCCTAACTTGGGGTGTTGTTGATGGTGGCTTCAGTACGGAAGAGATTGTGCGGTTTGCAGAGGCTCTTCTTGAAACTTATGACTCCGACGCCGATTCCTGGGATCTAATCAATGCCATGCAGGCGCGCAAATTCCTCTTCGACTTCAACCTCAGAGGCCGCCGCCGCTACCGCACCCGCATGGCCGAGGCCGTCCGCCTCTTCGCCCGCCTGCGCCAACTCTTTCGTAATCGCGACTGGCAAACCGCCCCTACCCTAGTCGCTGACTATCGCTTTTGCTTGCGACAGAGGCTTTACCCTGATCGCACCCTAGAGCCTGATACTGTTCTTCAGCACCTAGAAGCTGAGAGGCTACTCTCTGTAGGGCAGCGATCAGCCCTTGAAGCCATGCTGGTTTCCCCCGATCGCATCCTCCATCTGGCCGACTTCCAACGCCGGGCCACCACCCGTCTGCTGCGCGATCTCAAAAGCAGTAAAAGTCGCGGCATGATTGTCTGCGCTGGTACCGGCACAGGCAAAACCCTGGCCTTTTACCTGCCAGCTCTCACCCACATCGCCGAGTTGATTCCAAAATCTCCCGCTAAAGATGCATGGACCAAGGCGCTGGCCATCTACCCCCGCCAGGAGTTACTCAAAGACCAGTTCTCCGAAACCTTTTGCGAAGCCCGCCGCCTTGATACCGTACTGCGCCAGGCCGGTCAGCGAAAACTAACCATTGGGGCCTTTTTTGGTCTAACTCCAAAGCAAACTTCCTCACTACTGAATTCTGCTTACGAACCTCTTTGGCCTCGCCAATCTGGCGGATTGACCTGCCCCTACCTGCGTTGCCCCCAGTGTGAAGGCGATCTAAGTTGGCGACGGGAAGATATCGAACAGAAACGAGAACGCTTGATTTGTCTTGACCCTAGTTGTGGAACTGAGGTCAAAGAAGATGAGGTGATGCTGACCCGCGATCGCATGGCTAAGACACCTCCCGATATTCTCTTTACCACCACCGAAATGCTCAACCGCTCGATGGGCGACTCGGTCTATGGTCATATCTTTGGAGTGGGAGTTGCTAAACCCCCTCAGATTGTTTTGCTAGATGAAGTTCATACCTACACTGGCATCCACGGGGCTCAGGTCGCCTACCTGTTGCGTCGCTGGCAACGAGTAATCAGAAAAAAAGTTCAGTTCACCGGTCTCTCCGCTACCCTCCAGAGTGCCGCCGAGTTTTTTACCCAACTGGTCGGCCTTGCTCCCGGCAGCGTGGAGGAAATTACACCGGGAGATGATAAACAGCCCGAAGGCATGGAATATCTGCTGGCATTGCGGGGGGATCCAGTCTCTGGCACCAGTCTACTCTCCACCAGTATCCAAACCGCTATGCTGCTGCGCCGGATCCTCGATCCGGCGGATACGCCTCCCAGCCAAGGAGCCTACGGTTCACGGGTCTTTGCCTTCACCGATGATTTAGATGTCACCAACCGCTTTTTCCATAACCTGCTGGATGCCGAAGGTCGCACCAGTTGGGGCCGCCCCATGGCCCGCAGACAACCCCTGGCGTCTCTTCGTACCCACAGCACCCCCGATGCCAGTGATCGACTGCTGGCCGGGCAATCCTGGTATCTGTGCGAAGAGATTGGCCACACCCTGGAAAATCCCCTGCAAATTACCCGTACCAGTTCGCAGGATACCGGGGTAGACAGTGATTCGGATATCATTGTCGCCACTGCCTCGCTGGAAGTCGGCTTCAACGATTCCAACGTGGGGGCAGTCATTCAACACAAAGCTCCCCGCAACATGGCGTCCTTCCTACAACGCAAGGGTCGTGCTGGCCGTCGCCGTACCATGCGCCCATGGACTGTGGTGGTACTGTCCGACTACGGCCGCGATCGCATCGCCTATCAAAGCTATGACCTACTATTCAACCCGGTTCTGGAGGAACGGCTGCTGCCTCTGTCCAATCGCTATGTCATTCGCATTCAAGGTACCTTTGCCTTCATGGATTGGATGGCCCAGCAGTTGTCGGCTACAGCCTCCGGCAGTGTGTGGAAAGATTTTGCTAAACCTGCCCGAGGCCCAGGTCAACAGCGCCAGAGCAAAGCGGCTGAGCTTATCCGCGATATTTTTGAAGGCGGGGATACCTACACCGCCCTAGAAATCTATCTTCAAGAAGCCCTGGGCCTATCCCAGGCAGATCTTCAGCCCATTCTCTGGGATCCGCCTAGGGCATTAATGACAGGGGTTTTACCGACCCTCCTGCGACGCCTCGAAACGGAATGGCGGCGACTACAGTTGCCTGGAGAACCCAAACTAGACTACCAGACCCAAGATCCCCTACCGGATTTCGTTCCAGCTAATTTATTTAGCGATCTTCTGTTACCCGAAGTTCGTATCATCATTCCCCCACCTAATCGACAGTCTACTGAACCCGAAGAGTTTTATCTGCCAATTTTGCAAGCGATCAAGACCTTTGCTCCGGGTCGTGTATCGCGGCGGTTTGGTATTCAAAGAGGACAGATTAGTCACTGGATTGCTCCTCCAGAGTTAGTCAGTGGAGCACAAACCCTAGCGATCGAACAGATCTGTGCCGAATACGAAGAGGCTGGCACTTTTCAGGTTTGGCAAAATAATCAAATTATCAATGTTCGCTGCCTTCGCCCCTGGACACTCAGAGTAGAACAAATCCCCAACCAACTCAGTGACAAGTCAAATGCCCAACTCAAGTGGCATACCCAAATCGTTCCCCCAGACCACGGGACTCCCATAGACCTGCCCCAAGGTTCATTTCGGCTGAGTATTCTAGAAGCGGTTTATAGCTTTATCCACAACCAACAAAACCCTCTAGAGGTGCGTCGCTTTGCCACAGGATCAGAAGCTAACCTGATGATTCGGCAAAATCAGCAAACCGAAGAGATAGAGACCTCTATTAACTTTGTAGAGGCCACCAGTGGCAAACCAGGCGGTATCGGGTTTACTCAGACAGTAGACGGCCTGGTGTTCCATTATCGCATTCCACTAGACTTCACCCTCAGTCCCTACGATGCCAACCGGTCAAAGGTCCATGCCTTCCGCAGTTCCTACTTTCGACATCGCATTCGAGAGGACAGGCGTCTAGATGGCATCGCCAATCTTTTTCAGCGGGACTGGCTCTACCAAATTTACCTCTCCACATTAGTAGCCTACGCCCTAGAACATAGGGTTGCTTTACCTGATGCCTATCAAGCTCTCCGGGAACAAGATCTTGCTCAGGAGATGGCGACTGTGCTGGATAGGATCTTCCAAACCCTCAGGGTGGAAGAGTCTAGTGACGAGGGGGCCTCCGACGAAACCACCACCGATGGACTCACTGATTTAACCGATCCGATCACCCCTAATTTACCCCCTGGCAGGCAGCCTACCCATGAGCGCCTGCGTGAACTAGCCTCAAGCGCAGAGGTCCAAACGGTTCTCAATGACCTGGCTCAAGTTCTTTGGCAACTGCCCGATGAGAGTTGGCACGACTGGGCTAAGCAACGTTTCAAGGCAACCCTGGCAGGAGCTATCCTACAAGCATGCCATCAACTATGTCCCCAGTTTGATTCTGAGGACTTACTGGTGGATTTAGATCCGGGACCACGACCCACAGAGGCTCAACCTTTGCCATCAGGACTGGAAGAAATCTGGCTTACGGAAACTAGCCCTGGCGGCAGTGGTGTCATTGAAGAAATTCTCCAGCGCTATGCGGAAGATCCCTTGGGCTTTCTTCGATTAGTCGAGAGTGCTTTAGAACCCTCAGATTTTGAAGTTGTTGACTCAGAGTTGACAACCTTGACAGAACTTTCAGAAACCAGTCAGGGGATAAAAACGGCTTTCGCTGAGGTTCGATCTGCTGACTCCCACCAGGCACTAACTCGAGCCAGCGATCGCCTCCGTGCGGTTCTATTCAAGGAAGGGTTTCTGATTACTCCATCCGTGATGACAGCCATCCACGCCCGTATTCTACCGCCGGGAAGCAGTGCCCATACCGACGATCAGCTAAGAACACTGCTACAACGGTGGCAACAGGAAGAAAATCGTCTAGGCATTGAAGTCGATGCACGGGTATTTGCCTATATAGCCAGTACCCAGCCCGAGTTAACCGCTGCATTACCGCCTCAGGTTCGGCAAGATCCTTATGTTTGCTTTCAGGTCCTATACGGTCGTTTATGGTTACGGGGAAGTATCATCCGAAACCGGGCTATCTCTTTTTACAATCCATTCAGCACAATACCAGAGGCAGACCGGGAGATTTTGCTCGATGTGCTGCAACCAACGGAAACTCTGATCAAACTAGAAGAGCATGGGTGGCAGGGGCAGGTAAATGAAGCGTTAAAAACAATGGGTAGCGTAACCCTGGTGGCCAGTCCCACAAATCGTCAAGCTCTAAAAGACGCTCTTCTGAAAATAATGATGCAGCCTGTAGACGTTGGCTTCCTGAACCTTTATCCCTCCATGGAAGGGATAAGTAGAACTGCTCAGGGGTATGTGGCCCGACTTCGTATTCGAGAAGTATTACAATGAGCCGAGTTCTCCATTCTCGCTTCTGTTATCGACAATTACCCGACCTGCTGCAAACACTTTTGGTCGCTGAACTGATTGCCCCTAGCAATTGCCTATGGCTTGTATCTCCATGGGTTTCCGATATCCCAATTATTGACAACACCGCTAATACATTCTTGGCCTTGGAACCATCTTGGCCCCGATCCAAGATTCGCCTTGTCCAGGTTTTAGCTACCCTAACCAGTCTAGGTACAACTGTTTGTATCGCTACCCGTCCCGACCTCCACAACCGTAGCTTTATAGAGATGTTGGCCGGTCTAGCTGACAACGATTACTTAAAACTCCATCAGGCAGAAGAACTTCACACTAAGGGAATGCTTACCGACGGGTTTTTTCTCGCCGGTTCAATGAATTTTACTTTTAATGGCATCACGGTTAATGAAGAAACTCTGATTTATGAAACGGATCCAGAAATTATCTCAGAGCAAAAGCTGACTTTCAGGTCCCGATGGGGAGGCGAAAACTAAAGCTATGGAAAACAAGTTAGAAACACGGCAGTTTCTGGAGTGCTTCTTCAACAACGGAAACCAGATTAATCTAGATGCCATCGAGTCTACTGATGGCTCCGCCCGTATGCTCAAACCTTGGATTATTAGACTTGAGCAAAATTTACCCTCAGTATTACCCTGCAAACATGACCAAGGCACTGATTGGTATGGTATTGCCCAATCAGAGGTCCAACTACGAAGTTTAGGGGAAGACCTAACCGCCTTTATCGGCCCTACTGGTTCGACCTTCCGAGGCCAACGGGCCCAGTTGGACTTAAACAATCCAATCGAAGCATCTGTTCACGCCTTTACTAAGGGCTTAGCCTTCAAGTTTCAAGGGGTTCCTGATCGTGATGGAAGGTCCCGAAAAGTCTGGCAAGCCCTAGAATTAATGCGCCAAGTACTGGATCGTCGAGTGCTCCAACCCTATCAAACACCAAGGGCCACCGGTCGAGTCCTCCGCGACTTTTATATGGCACTACAGGCCTGTGATCGTCCTGCTGCAGAGGTCGAACTAAATTACCTCCAGGTTCACAATCGTTTAGACCCTTTAAACTTGCTATTTCTCAGAGTGCGAATGCTTTCTGAGTTAGAGGTATGGGAAGAACTTCTGGCCCTGCCTGAACTAGCCGATCTATTAGGCAGTCGCCGCCCCTATGGCGTTACTCAAGCACTAATTCGTGCAGTTTATCAGCAGGAACTCTACCGGTTTGAGGTGACTAGAGCGGTTCAGAGGGCGGTCACCTATTTTCATGAAAGTATTTTGCCCCTATACGGCAACCTCTATACCTCTCGGGCCAATAGTCACCAACCAGAAACGGTTAAATCCTTCATGCTATTAGCTGTTGGCTGTAAACCTGCCGACGTTAACTTACAAAATGAACTGCTGAATCTTCCAGGTTTAAATCCAGAAGACTTGGCATACCTACAACAACTGGCTAACCTTTTACCAAATTCGACTCCCTCCCATCCTCCTACTATTGCCGATCCCCTAAAAGCAGCTGAAGAAGCAGCACAACAGTTTAAATGGGATCAGGTAATAGCATTAGCCTCCGAGATTCCAGGATCACTACAAAAAGCTCGATTACTATTCCACGCGTTTTATGAAGTACAAACCCTAAACTGCCAGAGAGAAGCGCTGATTGCCTTTGAACAACTGAACCTCGATGAGCAAAATACCCTCCGCAAAACTCGCCTGGGCCAAGAATGCCTAATCTATCTTCAAGACTCAGTCAGTCTTGCCAGCCAAATCCCGACTAACTGGATAGAATGGTTAGAGCGGTTAATTGACTATCCAGAATGGGAACAGGCTCTCGACATAGCACGTCGAGGTGAGCAAGAATGGGACGTTTCCTACCTGCTTAACAAACATGGAACAGTTCAGCAGCTTAAACATTTACTGGAAAAAGCCTCAGGCCAGGTAAAAATAGAGGCAGTTTTATCTAATGCACTGCCCCATTTACTTAACAGCTTTCAAAAGAATGAACAGTATCCAAATCGTGAATTCATATCTATATACGAATTCTTAGTTGATCTAATTGCCATAACAACGGTCGGAGGCGATCCAGATCTACTGGCTTTCAATGAACTAAGTAATACAATCTTCAGCCTTGGCATTAATTCAGAAAGGTATGAGGAAGTCATTGGCTATGCCATTGATCTATGGAGTCAATATGGCTCTCCTGCCAAAATTGATTGGATGCTGGACTTTATTAATATATTAGCTATTCAGCCTTCCCTATCAATTAATGCACGAAATCAACTCATTTCTACAGTGGCTACTAGTCTACGTCAATATATGAATAGAATTGATAATGTACAGTGGGATTTACTTATAGATCTGTTGAAAGAACTCGACTTAAAAGATTCATTCCCTGACTTACCTCCGACTAGTAACATAGACGGGGCTTCCTACGATCTGATTAACAATACTCCGCTACAAAAACTTAGGAATAAATCCATATTAATCTATACTTTAACTAAACCCGTTGCTCAACGAGTAAAGGCTATTATAGAGAATACCTGCACTCAAGTTAAGGTCCATCTGAGTCATGCTAAGGGGGGAAGTGATCAATTAAAATCTTGGATACTTAATGACGACTTTGTTGTCATGGTTACAGCTAGTGCTAAACATGCTGCTACATACTTTATAGAAGATCACTGTTCAGAGGATAAACTCTTAAGAGTCAACACAAAGGGTAGTGCTAGTTTAATACGAGAAATCCAGGCTTTTCTCGAAAAAAGCTCCTAATGCAATACCACACTAACACTGAAGTACCTCTATGGAACGTACATTCCTACCTGTATTTGCAGTTAATAGATTCAACTTAATCAGAAAGTTGGACGCTATCCAGGGAGATTTTGGTGTTCTTGGGACAACTATTGAGTCTGATAATTTCCTTAATGGTCTTCGTCAACTAGGAAAACCGCTATTTATTGACAGCGGTGTCTTCGAAACAGGTAGAAATGCTTGGTACCAAACTACTTTATCTGTATTTCAAGATGGTCGCTGGATAAGAGAAAACCGCCTATCTGATGTAAAACTTTTGAAGAAATGGATTGGCGATTTCCTTGATCGTTGTGAGAAGTTTAATCCAGATTACGTATTTGCTCCAGACATATTGAATGAACCAATCCTATCTCTTTACCTTGCGAGGTTAGCTTGGGAAATATATTCTTCTAAGAATTATGGCTATCAGCTTATTGGTGTTGTACAGGTAGGGCATTCTTTATATAATTGGCAGTCAACTGATGCTCCACAGTTAGATGGTTTACCTCCCTACTTCAGTACTGCGAAAAGCTTCCTTTCTCCATTAATTAGTGAATATCGGAACCTCGGTTATCAATATGTTGCTTTAGGTGGCCTGCTAAAAGCAGACAGCACTATGCCTACTGGGCTAAAATTTGGCTTGTCTAATGAAAAACTTGATGATTTACTAGGCTGGAGTCGTCCCAATTTCGTTCTCGGCGGTCTCGCCCTCTCTCGCTTAGAAATCCTTAAAAAACATAATGTCTGGGCTGATTCTAGTAACTGGCTATGGTGGGACAAACGCTATGACTTTAAAAGATTTGGCCATCGTAATGTGCTTCAAGAAGTAGTGAACTGAATTGTTAGGCCAAAACACCTTCCTTAGGAGTAACTCCCAGTAGCTCTCGTAGTACATGGTAACAAGAATCAACAGTAGTTCGGGTATTTTGAATAATGCGAGCCCCTTTAGCATTCAGTTGAACTACTCCTCGTTGAAGCCATATATCTTCTTCCTTATCCCAGCTAATTTCTGCTAAATAGGCAAGCCATTTGACTAGATTTTCTGAAGAGACTCCCTCATTAAATAAATCACGTCCAACTAACCCTAAAGCCTGAAAAACAACTGCGGCACCAACTATAGAGTCTTCCCGTTGCTGTTTCCTTTCTATTTTCGAAATCACTCGCCAAGGATTATCTGGTAAGGCGCTGGCTGCAGCAGCCCAAAAGGTCATAGCCCAGTCAATTTTTTGTTCCAAAGAATCATTGGCATTTAACCGGGGATACATATGCTGAGTGGCTGTGACTAAGGTCGAAAGAGTCATTAACTTAGGGTTGTGTTTGCCCAGACCGTTTTCAACAGTTTCTATATTGGAACGAAATTGAGGTACTCGTTTACACAGTTCTTTGGCAATAGTAACCTCTGGAGATCTCATATCAAATAAGTGAGCTAGAGACTTTCCAGGCCGTTGAGCTAACAGATTTTGATCACGAAAAGCCTGTCGTTCTAGCTCAAGAGGTAGCGCAGCGTAAATTAATGCCCCTAGCTCTAATCGAGAAACCTCTGCTACTTCTGCTGCCTTATTCTCTTGTAATAACTTTATGGCTCTATGGATACCACAGCACCGATGCTGCCCATCAGTTAGGCGTAATGATGCAGAATCATAGGGAAGAATAATTGTTCCATTTTGATAAATGGGATCGGGTTGGATATTGACACAAATAGGTGGGAAAAATGTACTACCGTTTTTGTAAGTACTAAGGATGTACCTGGCAATGTTGTTAACTCTCGTTAGATTTGGCTTGCGTTGAGCAAAATCTGCTAACTCTGAGTCATTTGGCACATAAAGGCGCTCATCTTCCATTAAGCGCACTATATCACCGAAGGACAACGTAGCCATATAGCTTTTCTGATTCAGCTTTGGCCCGCGCTGAACTGGTACTGCTTGAAGCAACAATTCCATAGCCATGCTCCTTTAAGGAAAAGCTGACGAGATCTCTTCTCAAGCTTTAAAAAGGAGAGTATACACGCTTTCACAATAGTGAATCCTCCTATTAACCTTATTTTCCACAAGTATGACCTGGCCTAATCCCCCGATTTACACCGCACCCGGCTACCCTCGCCGATCGCACCGGTGGGGTAGGCTTCAAAAATACGGTTCACCGCCAGGGCGTAGCCCTCGTAGGTGTGGGCGGTGGCGGTGGTGAGCAGGGCCTCGATC
>Ga0169931_10003839_pt1 | contig 23662 bp, 22 predicted proteins | sample Kivu_15m_20L_FD_129675 | JGI IMG/M metagenome (GOLD analysis project Ga0169931, IMG submission 129675) | Freshwater microbial communities from Lake Kivu, Western Province, Rwanda to study Microbial Dark Matter (Phase II) - Kivu_15m_20L... | ecosystem: Environmental > Aquatic > Freshwater > Lake...
TCATTTATGACTCGGTTCTAAGCATTGATTCGACCAGAAATACGACCTCCGGGGAAGTTAGAGTTGCTTATCGGAAATCTATTTACCCTGAAGATTGGAAATACATGACCCTTGACGGTCCAGAGAAAGGCACTTCTGTAGCGGGGTATGCAACAAAAACCTTGAATAGTAAGGGAAAAATATTCACATCTTGGTTAAGTTCAAATAAAGAATCATTCCCGGGACCATCAACTTTATGTCTCTTCGAAATTGATTCAGACAAGGATCAGAACCTCTTTGATACTTCTGAATTTGGCGCCCCTTCTGCTCCTCTGCTCATAAGCGATTCCAATCTATATTTTGGCTGCAACACTCGCCTCTGCTCCATCAACTCCAAGAGTAAAAAGGTTGAGCTTGTTAGTGGAAAGAGCAATTTCTCTAAAGTTGGTGCAATTCTAAAAGTAGGTTCCTCCGCTTCCTTGTTCACATCACAAGATGGAAAACTAGTAACCATTATGAATCTGTAAACCTGCCTAAGTTATTTGAGCTCCATATCTATAATCATTCTCCCCGCTCTCCCATCTCTTAAATTCGCGATAGCATCATTTATCTGTTTTAGCGAATATCGTTCCGTTGGAAAGTCCGAGAAATTGATTTCGGCTGACTCAATCTTTCCAATAAGTATTGGTATGTCGATTTCCGGTTTTGATCCGCCACCACTTGATCCAACGATTTGCTTCCCAAAATGTAAAGGCAGAGTGTAGAAAGAACTCTTTTCGCCAATCTTGGGTACTCCGACAAGCATAACCGTTCCCTGTGGGGACGTGGTCTCATATGCCAACTCTATACACTTAGTATTACCGGTCGTGTCTATTGCAACAACAGGCAATTCCTGTGAAAAACATTTCTTAATAGCTGATAGTGCTTTTTGTTTATCCTCGAAGTGGACTAAATCTGTCGCCCCAAATTTCTTGGCTAAATCCAATTTTTCTTCACTAATATCTACAGCGCATAATTTTGAAACACCAATAGAATTAAGGATTTTAATCATTGATAGACCCACCCCACCCGCGCCAAATATCAGAACCTTGTCTGACTCATTCAGCTGCAGTTCCCTGTGCAATACTCCAAAAGAGGTGGTTAGGGCACAACCAAGCAAAGGTAACAAATCACGCGATAGTGCGAAAGGTTTAATTCTAGTTAGCCTATTTTCCGAAACAACTGAATACTGGTTGAATGTGGTTACCCAGCCTGCATTGACAGTTGTCCCTTCCCATTTGTATAGAGGTGTTCGTGACTGCTTCCCACTGCCGGGTCGCCAATGCATAACCGCATGGTCTCCCGCGGTCAATTTGTTCACTTCAGGTCCTGTTTCGATAACTTCACAATAACCTTCGTGACCAAGTAGATGGGGAAGGAAGATGTCCGGCCCTTTCGCCGCGTCTATCTCATTTATTTGAGCACCACAAATTCCACTTGTAATGACTCGAACCAAAACCTGTCCAGCTTCAAGACTTGACGGGATTTCAACCTCGTCTACAACTAATTCGGCACCTGACTTTACCAAAATGGCTGCCAGACTTTTCAAGGGTATGCCTCCTTATTTTTGGAAGTATTAAGTTTTCCAGGAACTCCGACTCCTTTACCTCATTAGCAAGCCTGATTACGGGCACCTTTGGTTGCTTTCATGAGAGATGCAACTCCTTCATTTTCCGAATGTTGTAATAAACTGAATTCTCTTTAGGATTCATAAGCAAACCATCTTCATAGGCACGAATAATCTCATCAATAGCGTCAGAAACTGAATGATCAAAAGTGAAATTGAACTCGTTCATGAATTTAGTTGAGTCCACTCTATAAGACCTCAAATCATCTGTTTTTGAAACATCAATTTTACTTATACCAGTCTGGCGACTTACCATCTCTGCAATTTGCATAATGCTGAGGTTCTCGACACCCACGTTAAAAATTTGACTCTGAACCTGACTCTCCTCGCCTTTCAATACTGCAAGGTAGGCGCGGCACATATCTTGAATATGTATGTTTGGTCTATGTTGAGATCCTCCAAAAACTTTTATAACTCCCTCAACTAATGCACTAATAGTCAGAATATTCACAGAGAGATCTAGTCTCAACCTGGGGGAGTAACCACAAACGGTTGCAGGTCGCAAAATTGTGCCATAGAAATTGTTGTCGGAATTTTCCAACAAAGTTCTTTCACACATCATTTTGAAACGCGAATAATCCGTCAATGGCTCAAGTGTTAGTTCCTCTGTTACTTTATCTTCCTCTTTAACGCCATATACTGACGAGGATGATGCATAGATAAAACGTTGAATGCCAACACTCTTTGCCAGTGACAGCATCGGCTCAAAAGAAGCTAGATTGATACTTTCCCCCAGAGCGGGATTAAGGTCAAAAGATGGATCGTTGGAAATGCAAGCAAGATGTATAATTGACGAGACTCCTTTCATGACTTCTTTTAGGGCAACTAAGTCTCTTATATCACCTTTGACCATTCGGAGATTTGGATTATCTTTATGGGCACCCAGAACGTGCTCTCCATACCAGAAAGTATCTAGGGCGACAACTTCATACCCGGCTCTTAGAAGTTTTGGCGTGAGTACTGAACCCACGTAACCGCCTGCACCCGTTACTAAGATTCGATCTGGCTTACTTCTATTCATGCCAATACTCCGTTCACTGCTCGCTTGATATCCAGAATACTCATGCTCGTCTTGTGACCCAATTGAGAAACTTCATGTGCCGCAACGACACTTGCGATAATGCCAATTACTTCTATTGGTGCGCCCACAAAAGAGAGCAAAGAGGCAATGGATAAAACCGCGTCTCCTGCACCCACCCTATCCAAGACATTAGTCGCTAAGGCAGGAATATGAACAAAATCTTGATTATTACCAAAAACTAACATGCCTTCACCTCCCAAAGTCACCAAGGCATTTCTGGCGTTATGTTGTTTCATGATTTCCGGAACTATTACTTCATATCGAAGATTTCTCTTTCGTAATTCTAATTCTAATTCCCCTCCATTTAAACAAATAAAGTCGGCTCGAGAATATTTAGAGATTGTGTTGTAACCTCTATTGCCTGCATTTGCTTGAGTATTAACGGCAAGAAAAAACTTACTTTTTATGAGCCAGTCAATTAGATAACTGGTAAAAAATCCATGGCCGTAATCGGCCACAATCACTGGACCAGTCGATGCCAGCCGTCTTGATAGTCGCTTCGTAATCTCACTTGAGGTAACTTCTGAGATAGGGCGGGGGTTATAGTCGTAGTACTCAAAAAGCCGAACACGAGAAGGTCTATCTACGAATCGATGTTTTCTTATAGTACGAAAGTCTTCTTCAAAGAAATTGTCCAAGTGCACTGAGATCGGAAGTTCGCTTTCAAGTAAACTCAAAATATGTGAATCGGCTTGATTCATTACCAACCCTAAATTGCAGCTCAAGTTCCAGGACCCGATATTGTGCGCAATCGCAGCGGCTCCACCTATGAATGATTCAGTACCATGAATTTCAAATGCCAGTAAGGGATCCTTTGAAGACTTTGATAGTGCGCTGCATTGCGAATATTCGTCAACTATAAATTCGCCCAGCACATATGGTTTCACTTCAAAAAGAGTATCAAGCCACTCATTTACATATTCTGCCTTAATTCTCTCCTTAAGATCTCGTAGCTTAGAATACGCAGTAGCTGAAAGAGATAGGTTGCTCAAATTTATTAGTTTTGAACTACTTGATTTGAAACCACCAGTGAAGACGAGCTTTCCGCCATATGACTCAACTGCCCTTTTCTCAAGCACTATTTTGCCCGTAAGGTCCGACTTGGTATCTTGATACTCATCGCCTTTCACGTAATAGTGTGGCTTTATTGTCTCTATCATTTCTACCGCTGAACTAGAATTTGAAATCACCACAAAGTCAACCACTTCTATTGATGCAAGGAAGTTCGCCCTAACCTCTTGAGTAAATACGGGACGGCCGGGTCCCTTGTTTACAAAAATATCTCCCGTAACACTAAGGATGAGAATATTTCCTAAAGCCTTTGCTTGCATGAAATGCTCTAAATGTCCTGGGTGCACAACGTCGAATACACCGTGACACATGACCGTAAGTGGAATAGAACCCGTGGACTTTGACCAAGAGTCGATAGAAGCCAGAACCGTCTCTGGACTCATAACCTTCTTCTTATTTTCACTCATTAATCACGTCCAAGATATGTAAACCAGGTTTTAGTTGCTTCTTGAATACTTTCCACTTCCCAAACTGGCGCATCCTTCCAATAATGCAGCTGCTCAAGAAGTTTACTCACTCCTTGCTCAAAACGTGTTTTTGGAGTCCATCCCAAAATTTCCCTAATTTTTGAAGTGTCAGCAAAAGTACAATTAGGCTCACCTGGGCGTTTGGGGATACTGATTGTTGGTCCCCCAATTAGACCGACAAGATGGTTTATAGAATATGTGCCTCCCGATCCAACATTAAAAACTTCTGAATTAACGTTACTCTGTGCAGCAACGAGGAAAGCTTCTGCAACGTCTGTAACAAATGTGAAGTCACGGGTTTGGGTTCCATCACCCACAACTGTTAATGGCTTATTAGCTAGTTTCTGTGCCAAAAAAACTCCGAATACGGCTCCGTATGTTCCAGATGTTCTTGCTCGAGGTCCAAAAACATTAAACAACCTAAGACTAATTGCTGGAATATTATAAACTTTACACCAATGAAGGGTGCAAAGTTCCCCTAAGTACTTGGACAAAGCGTATGGATATTCTGGTGAAACTCTCGTGTTTTCCGGAGTCGGAATTTCATTCGTTATACCGTAACAAGACGAAGAGGCTGCATAAAGAAATTTTTTAACCTTACATCGCCGAGCAAATTGTAGAACATTTGTTGTACCCAACACGTTCACGTCCATATACTCACTTGGATTTTCAATTGATGGAACAATGTCAGCTAGTGCCGCCAAGTGAAAAACATAATCAAAATTTGCATCTAAATTTTCTAATTGAATCTTTGAGCGAACATCTCCATGCACAAATTTGAACTTTGGATTGTCTTCGAATCCTGCTATATTCGAATATCTCCCAACACTTAAGTTATCAAAACCCACTACACTATGACCTTTGGTTATCAAAGCTTCTACTAGGTGGCTACCAATAAAACCAGCCGCACCGGTTACCAGGCACTTCATACCTCGAGAATATCGCAATGGTGCCCAATTAGCCTAGAATTGTGCGAGTATTAGGAAATGCAAATTCTTGCAAAACTGGTAAAGGCTATTTTGCTTTATATGAAAGCCTTACTAGGTATTTTCTCTGTTCCAGCTCTTATGATTACTAGTCCCTATGCTTTCGGTAGATCCAAAGAGCTTTTTGCTTCATTAAGTGTCGGGTTTAGGAACCTAGTTCGGGATTCTCTATTTTTTAGAATGATTCATCTAAAGGAAAAAAAGTTTAAGTTAACTCTATTTCTCGCCCAAAGAGGATTTGGTGATGATCCTGCTTTGTTTGACTTACTTGCGGAGAGAGAGTACGTCCGAAATGGAACTCGAGCGTCGATACCATATCTTGCGCAGGGTGAAACTCTTAGGAAAGCAAGAATTGAGAGTTCTTTTGAGGGAAACGTAAGATTTTTTGACCCAGGCTGGGTTTCTAACTTTGGGCACATAGCAAATCTTTCCCTCTACCCAAAACTTGAACTGCTTGGGTGGGTTCCCAAAAAGCTAAACTTTGTATATTTTCGAAAAACCGCAAATCCCTCCTTACTTCAACATTATAAGGAATATTACGCTCTATGCCGTCTTTTCGAGCCTAAAGCCGGAGAGTTTGAGAATACTTTGAGAGGTCTTTCTAATTCTATGAATGCAATAGATACGGGGTGCCACGGTGTTTTAGACCTTTATACCTCTCAAGACATAATTGAAAAACATTTTGCGAATGTTTTTGGTCTTAATGAGCACTTACTTTCAATTCTTCCTGAAACAGAATGCAAGGCTCAAAAACTTTTAGAAAAATTGGGATTTGATATAGAGAATTGGTTCGTTACAGTGCATATGCGGGAGGCTGAAAATTCTTCAAGGTACCGAGGAGGAGATAACGTAAATCCCCTAGATTATCTGGATGCCATAAAGTACATACTTGATATGGGGGGCTCCGTATTGAGGCTAGGAGATGATTCCATGACTCCACTTTCAAAGTTGGGCATAAGTCATGCCAAGCTTTTAGACTATGCCCACTCCCCGATTAAAGACCCGGACATAGATGTTTACGCTCTGGCAAAGTGTGCTTTCCTTTTAGGCACTCAGTCTGGCCCCGCTTCCATTCCAAATGAGTTTGGTCGACCTATTGTTTACACCAATGTCGTTGCTTTTGCGCGGGCACATCGATACAGAGGTTTTTTAATTCCAAAGCTGATTCGGGAAAGAACTACGGGTAGGTACCTAAGCCTTGAAGAAGGTATTGATAATTCTTTAGCCTGGAATATTCGCGCTGGTAACGGAGATTACGAAAGAGTAGACAATTCTTCATTAGATATACTGGAAGCTACCAAAACAGCTACTGAGGAACTTCGCACAGCATCGTGGGCTGCCGCAGCCATTGACTTTAGAAGTACAGATGAATCTCCTTTAGCAACAAGACGCGGCCTCAAGCTCCATACGCCTGTTCTTCGATCTTTTTGTGAACGCTATCAGGTTTGATATTAGAAGTCGTTAATTTGCAAATTACTTAGTTCTTCTTGAGATAAATCGGTTGTATCATTCTTGAATTCAAAAACCAAGAGAAAGAGAGATGCCGTGGGAAGTGAAAGATTTTTGATCCAATCATTACATAATTCAACAAACCGGGATTATGTAGGCAGAATGTTAAATGAAAAAGTTAAATGTATGAAAATAGCCCGAAAATTTGATTTTGACTATTGGGATGGTGACCGAAGTTTTGGATTTGGTGGCTATAGATACATACCAGGGAGATGGTCAAAAATGGCAAGCGAGTTGATCTCCCTGTATGAGTTGAGTTCGCATTCCAAAATTTTGGATATTGGTTGTGGCAAAGGGTACTTGCTGTACGAGATACAAAAATTACTGCCTGGGATACAGATTACAGGACTTGATATTTCTAATTATGCTATTACTAACTCCCACCCCGAATTGATTGCTGACTTAAAAGTTTACGACTGTCGGCAGAGATTGCCTTTTGTAGCCGATCAATTTGACTTGGTTATCTCGATAAATACTTTGCATAATTTCTTTCTACCTGAAGTGGTGCTAGCACTTTCAGAAATAGAGAGGGTAGGAAAACGCGCGTATGTCGTGGATGAAGCTTACGCAAGCCTGCAACAGTTTTTCAATCTCCAGTGTTGGGCCTTGACCGCTCCGACTCTTATAACACCCGATGAGTGGCGTTGGCTATTTCGTATCGCCCTTTACACAGGTGATTATGAATTTATTTACTTTAATTAAAAAATTTAGTTTTAATGTGGTACAAGACAAAATCAATATGGCCCTTGGAATTCGGCTCCGGACTCTTGCCGATAAGACAATGTTTCTGAAGTTTTTTTTCCAAGCATCTTCAATACAGTCTCTGCAATACTTTTGATGCTGGGGTAAAAATAGGGCTCAAGAAATTCGGAAGCTGGTGCTGGGCTCTTTGCCAAACCTAGCCTCGTGGCTTTGACCGTACGGCTAAACCCAGTTTCAAAGAGTCTCGCCAGAATCTCTGCGGTGGCTCCATAAGAAGACCAACTTACATCGTGTAAAACTAAATGGCCTGTTTTTTCTAATGATTGCTGTAAAACTTCCATGGAGTCAGATTCTAAAGACCTCAAATCTATAACATCAGAAAAAACACCATGGCTTTCCAAAAGTGAGGCGACGTAAATCAACTCTTGCACAGCAAAGGAATATCCTGCGAGTGTGACGTCGGCGCCTCGTTTTAGTCTGATTGGATCGAAGCGCTTTAGAGGACTTTTCTCTTTTCTAAACTCCACGGTGTCTACACTTGAGTATAGGCTCCGATGTTCAAAAATTACTGTTGGGATATCACCTAAGGCGCTTTGAAAAGTCATATCATAAGCATCTTGAACTGAATACGGCGTTAGAATTCTGAGACCAGGAAAATGAGCGAGTGTTGAATGAAATGATTGCGAATGCGTAGCTCCTTGACCCCACCCTCTACCTATCAAAGCCCTGATTACCATCGGACACTTTCCTGCATTGCCACCAAACATATAGCACCACTTTGAAACCACGTTAATGATTTGATCAAATGATAAAGCCATAAAATCCACTCTGGCGTGCACAATCAGTGGTCGTTTGCCTCCTGTTGCCAGACCAACGGCAATTCCTGTCAATGCATTCTCCATCGCGGGTACATCGATTACTCGCTCTGAACCAAATTTGGCGAATGCCTCTGCGGTGGTACCAAAGATTCCCGAGGGGTATTGAACCCCAATTCCCATAAGCACTATGTTTTGATCCATACTCATCGCATCACAAGTAGCGCGCGAAATGGCCTGGGCATATGAAACACTTTCGGTCTCAAAAGTTAATTCAGAGGACATCTTCTAAAAGACTCTCTCTAGATGGACGGACTCCCGTATTCATAGCTACCTCAAACAGTAAACTTATTTTGCTCGTCAGTCTCTCTTCAACCTCTTTTAGGACTTCTTCCTCGATTAGAAATGCTTTGGTTAGAGATCTGAATAACAAATCTACTGGATCTTGTAAAGAATCGTGTATCTGTTCCTGCTTACTTCTAAAAGTCTTGTCGCTTTCAAAATCTTTGAGTGGGCCAACATGCTCATTGAATCTGCGTGTCTCAAACTCCAAAAAGATTGGACTGCTATATTCCCTACAATGCCGTATCAAGTCTTGGCTTTTTACTATCACTTCAAAGATGTCTTGACCATAAACTCTCTCTGCAACAATGCCAAAACTTGATACCTTATCCACGAAATTTGTTCCGAGTTTTTTGCGATTACTGATGTGAGACTCTGTGCTGAAGTTGTTGTTCTCGCAGACGTAAACTATGGGTAGGCTATAAAGAGAGGCAAAGTTAAATGATTCCCAACTTGAACCTTCTTCTAAAGACGCATCTCCGAAGAATGCAAAAGCAACTTTTCTATTATTGCTAATCTTGTGGCTCAGAGCACTTCCTGTAGCGATAGCAATTGTTTCACCCAGAATTGCAGAAGAACCAAGAAATCCCGCATTCCTATCAACTATGTGCACAGATCCACCTTTGCCCTTTGAACATCCCGTGGATAACCCATGAAGTTCATCAACTAATCGACCTAGATCGCCCCCGGACGCTAGGTATGCGTTGTGAGACCGGTGGTGACTGAAAACAGTGTCTCCGGACACTTTGTTGCTCAGCACGCCAACGGATATCGCTTCTTGGCCGATACCCAGATGCGTAGGGGTTTTCATTCTCTTGTGCGGATAATACTCGGCCACCTTTTCCTCAAAGATTCTAACTGTCAAAATCTTAGACCAAAGATCTAGCAAATCTTCTTTTCTAGTGAATGGCAAGGAATCGAATGGATTATTCAAGGTTTTCACAACATGATAGTAATTGTGCCTATAGTCTCTGTCAATCAATTACCGAAAATACTGTATCACCAATAGCCTGCACTTTTGTCCTCGGTAAATTTCATAAATAGAAACATATCAAGGTTGCGCCCCTTCATAAGAGTTGCTTTTTCAACACGCTAGTAAGAAGAACTTATATCGATAGTCGCATAAGTTCTTGAATCCAATTATGTAACTTATGCATTTATCTCCCAGATTCGGTATTCTTTGGACAATTGAAGGAGTCATTTTGTCTAAAGTAGGAGTTATTGGCTCATCCGGTTTGCTGGGTAAGGCAATCACTAGAGTCATGACTCGAAACTGCCCAGAATCCGTGGTGGAGTTTACTCGATCTAGAAACTCGTCCTACAGCTCAAAAACCACCAATTTGGTATTGCTAGACATTCTCAAATTTGAACAATCATTGCAATCTCTAAAGGGATTAGAAACCATATTTTTCTGTAATGGTTACGGGGGAATTGATTATGCAAGTGAAGAGGCTGACCTTTGTTTCAATTCTGAAAAGAGATTAATAGAGAAACTTCTTGATTTGGATAAAAGAATTATCTACTTTTCTAGTAACAAGGTTTGTTTGTTACAGGACCCTACTAACATCGTTCTACCCCCTAGCTTGCATCCATATCTCCAACATAAACGTAGTATAGAAACGCTTTTGAGGAGGTACCCAAACCAAACTATCATTAGGTTAGGAAAAGTGATTCATGACGATTTTCCCCGGTATCAGTCTTGGATCAAAGATTGCACCAACTCTAGATCTATATATATTCCAGAGAATGCTTACTATGAACCAGTTGATATCAATTTTGTTTCAGAGAAAACTTTTAAAATTTATAAACAAGATTTGTCAGGACCCTTTATTATGCAATCTTCTGACGCAATTTCTTACTTTACAAGTGCGCGCATAGTAATACAAACTTTCTTTGATACTTCAATGTACAATCATCTGATAAATCCCGTTGATCTTGAAATCCCATTGCCCGCGATAACATTAGATTCTGTCTACAATCTAGGGGATTTTTTGGCTCTTAAAGGCTCTACATCAGCGAGAGTCATCGAGATGGTTGCAAAAAAGATGCGTAGCACAAAACATGCGATTTTCCCTTCTCTAGAAAGAAAATAAGAATGAGAATCCCTGTATTTGTCCAAGTCTCCTCCGGTGCTTTTGGGCACCAGATACTTGATTACGAACAAGTACTATTCAATTGTCAAGTATTGAAGACTAAGGTGCGCCCAATCTTTTTCCAATCGTCAAAATCTGCGAACAGATACTTCTTGAAACAAATGAAGAGGAATCACTCTTTGCTTCCTCACTTTCCTACAATATATTTTCACAAAGTCCTCCGCAGATTAAGTCCTACATATAGGACCTTTTCGCTTCTGCTCGAAAAGACAGACACAGCAAATCTAAAGGAAATCCATGATCAATCTATTTGTCTTTTGGCGTCTCAAATTCAATCAGATAAACTTGAATCCAAGTATATTTCAACTCGTTTTTCAACAGATAGAGGATTGGTAGGGTTTGTCGTCAGAGACGATGGTTACGACTCTGAGAATGGGATAAATTTGGTTACCGATACTAATCGTCATCGTAATTCCTCGTTTGAATCTTTTTTGCCTTCTGTTGATGCAATATTGGAGAGCGGCAGAACAATAATCCGGTTTGGTCGTCACAATCATAATGTTCAAAAGTTGGGTGAGTATTTTTATGATCTCTCTGATCCTAGCTTAAATGGATTACCTGAATCGGCAGACTTCATTCTAGCCAGCAAATGTGATTTCTTCATTTCAACTGGATCAGGTCCTGATTGTCTCGGTATGTTTTTTAGAAAACCCACTTACTTAGTTAATACTATTTTTCCTGTTCTGCCGCAAACAAGAATAGTAAAGAAATTCCTCATCAAGCACTATTATTACACTGATGACTTTGGAAGAAAATATAGACTTGAGTTCGAAGAATTAGATGAAATGTTTGAACGCCCCGAGACTATAAACATAAACCTTAGAACAGGAAAGCTTTTTGCAGAATCAAGAAGTCCAGCTGAGATTAATGATTTCATAATTCACGAAGTCTTGGGCAAACGTAGTTCTCGAAAAACATCTACCTACTCTGAAGTTGCACCAAGTGTATTTTATTGACAAGACTTAGCTTTGTTTCTTTGCCCCTAAACAAAGAGCGATAAGGTAGTGAGACATCCCATAAAAGCCGGTATGAACTACCTCATCATTCATGGAAAAGACGAATACATTTGTGAAATAAACGCTTAAGTGGGATTTAAGTGTATCTCCACTCATGCAGTTAACGTGACCGGCTTTACTAACCTCGCTAGCATAGAGTTGGGACTCTAGAGATGGCATCCCTATCAAGGCCAATCCCGAGTCTCTAAGGGATTTTGCTACATTACTGCAAAAACGCGGCGAATCTTTCGGGTCTATGTGTTCCAAAACATCAAGAGCATATATCGCATCGTAAGTTTTATCTGGCAGCGTATTCGTAAAATCAATTTGCTCAAAAGAAACATTCTCACCGTATAGATTCGAAACAGACTCTGACCAGATAGGATCAATATCGCTAAGTGTTAGTTTGCCAACTTCTTTCATGACCAGAGATGACGCCCAACCATCTCCACAGCCAATTTCCAAAACTTCATCCTTTCCTTGAACCAATTTTGAAACAAATTTGTACCTACTCAATTTTATGAAGACACTCTTTGGGTCAGTCCTCCAAATAGATGATGACATCGGACCTATCTTCACCGGACCTTGAGCTTCCCAATCCTCAAAGAATTTCTTGTACTGCCGTTCCACCGGATTCATAACCACTATTGTATATCAAAGTACCTCAAGCATCTTTATCCGATTTTCTTTGATGAATGGTGGTGTCTAGTCATCCTTGACGGCTCATCATGACGTGCTACGAAAGAATTTGAGTAGAATCGGATAGAATTAAAGAGCTCAAAACAGAATCTTAACTGAGGAAAATGGTGGAAAAGAAATTCAAACTTGATTTTGCAGATAAGAAAGCGACCATTTATTCTTCAGATGATTTCGCCAAACTTCTGGTTGCTACTTGTATCCATTTAAGAATTGACTTTTCACTATATCTGGGGGCTCACGCTGGTTATTGGATTAGTCCAATTAAATCCAATCTAGCAACAATAAAATTTATTTGCATTGAGGCGAACCCACTTGTTTACAACCGTTATAAGGATCGGTTATCCTGTCTTGATGGGATAGAGTACCAAAACTTGGCAGTCTCTTTATACGGTGGGAATGTAGAACTGAAAATTCCCATGAGGCTTCATATTCCGCAAACATTGTTTAGGAGACTCGACCACTTTATATTCCGAGCTTTTCATAAATCTTTTCAAAGAGAACGCGAGGGTTGGGAGACTGAAGCCACCATTGTTGAGTCATCCACAAACAATCAGTTTTTTACCATTTCTATTCCTTCCCTTACTTTAGCTGACTTACTAAAGAAAGTTCCCATAAAAAGTAAAAAGCTTCTCTTGACAGACCTTGAGGGCTTTGACTTCGAATTGATGCGATTCAATAAAGAAATACTTCACAATTTTGATCTAATTTGCTTTGAATATCACTTTGATAATAGCTCTTCAAAGATGAGGGTGCTGACTGTGGTACGAGAAACTCTTAAGGATTGCGGATTTGAGCTAATTTCAATTGGTGCTGACTGTGATGACCCCTCCTTAGTCAATCTCTTATTCTACAAACTCTCTGTAATGTATACAGATACTTTCGATATTACTCGATTTTGTAGCACAGAGATTACCGTGAACCACTGGAAATATCAGCCATCGCTGGCAAGTCGACTAGACAATATTCCAGGAAAGTCCTTGATTCTTAGATTTCTTGCACTAATTGGCCTAGATGTTTTTAAATCAAGATGAATTCGGATTTCTTACGTATAAATTTGTTTTTAAGAACCATATCCCTAATCCATGGTATAGCTGAGAAATTATCATTCGTTTCTGATTCTGCTCTCTATTTTTTAGCAAATCTTCAAGATCTGATTTTTTTGACTTTTCAATTTCAATTTGAGTCAATCTATTACCTTGATGATAGTAATCCATAAGACTCCTGATAAATGGAATCTTTCTCACAAACTTCTTCAGAAAAATCACTAAAGCTTTTCTACTTTCCACTATTCCTCGAGCGTCGACATGCATAGCTTGTACTTTACTTTCCAGACACAAAATTGAATCAGCTATTTCATGGCGCATCTGACTTGAACTTTTCACATTTTGGAATATCGAACTGAATGCAAAATCTCTCCAAGTTTCATACTCCCTCGTACGTAAGGGAAGATTGACGGTTGTTTTCTTTAGTGATATCTCTTCTTCATTGGTTTCACACCTAAACCAGAAAGGAATAGGTAATTTTCTGAATTTTGAATTTGCCAATATCGTCGAGGCGAAGACATGCTCAAAAAGCCTGAAGGAGTATTTTTTATGTTTCAGTAGTAACGCATTCAATTGGCTAATTATTTCCGTACGCAATCGTATTGGACAAACTACATACACGAGATTGCCCGTTCTAACGTCCCTAATCGCTTGAGAAAAATTCTTTGTTCGACTGTCATCTTCTAAGAGTAATTCGTTTGACCAGTGGCCCCAACGCTGAATGGCAATTTCCCTGTTTTCGCTGATTATTCGATATACTTGACCGGAAGCTGAAAACTCAGGGTTCTGTCTCAACCAGTCTGAGATACACGATAGAGCCTCTGGAAGTACTATATCTGAGTCATCCATCAAACAAAAGAAATCTGTTGAAACTTCGTCTAATCCCTTGATGACCCTCTCTATAAAATTATCCTCACCGGGTAAATGAATGTATTTGACTCTATCTCGGTTCTCTCCTGTTATCGCTTCTAAAGACAGAAATTCACTAGGAGAGCCGTCTACTATTACTAACCGAACCTCATAGTGTTGCAAAAACTTTATTTGCTTTTCAAGTAGAGAATGTCTGCCGAAGGAAGGGATTACAACAGTTACACCAATTTTGTTAGCTGTAAACATGGTATCCGTATCTAATCTTCTCATTTAGCTCAGAGAATGTTACTAGTATACTCACACTTACTTAGCCTTCATCTGGGTATTTCTAAATCACAATTTTCATACTTGGCAGACTAAGTAGAGGAAATGAATCTTAACCACCAATCAAAGTTACCTATCTTTTCCTACAAAATCAAGCACGATACTTGAACCACACATAACTTCTAAAATTGAGAGATAATTCTACTTCCCTCTAAGTCAAAAGTGGGTTTAAAGTACTTAAGTCTTTGCCATTCCCCTCGCGGAGTAGAAAATGTGTTTGGCCCAAGCAACAAGATGAACCCGCCCTGTCCCGCACCTAATAATTTAATTCCTGGCGCATACTGGTCTTCCAATTTACCCATTATTTCATCGATGTAACCGTTAGAAATAAGGGTACTCAAAGAAGTCTTTAGAGCCCAAGACGCTGTGACCAATGTGCGCAGTTTATTCCAATCAATATTCACTTGCTCCAAACTATTGCTGAACTCTTTCGCAAGCTTTGCCATCTGAATCAGTTTAGCCTCATTCAATTCTCTTCTTGAATGTTGATCTCTAAGTATCTCGCTTGCTTCTCTTTTCATGCCCGTCCAAAAGAGAGTAGTTCTTCTTTCTAGATTACGAAGATTGGCAGAGGAGATTCGAATAGGGCTAACCGAAACCGAGTTATCACATGCAAATGTAAACTTATTCAATCCCCCAAATGCTGCCGCATATTGATCTTGCTTGCCAATGGGTTGTTTCATAATCTCTATTTCGACTTGGCATGCTTCCTCTGCCAGCTGATGCTTCGTGGGGCGTTCGCCTTTTAATGCATGTAGAGCATGAAGAAGTGCAACGGTGAAACTGCTCGAGGAGCCAAGTCCAGTCCCAGCTGGTAGATCCGAAAGAGTTGAAATTTGAAGGGGAAAATCTATTTCAAGAAATTGAATACAACTACGGACTATCTGGTTATCAATCGCAGATACTTCATCAGCGTGTTCGACTTTAGAGTACGCAATTCTATACTTTTCACCAAAAGAATCATCATGTATCTTGGCGTGTACGTAAACATATTTTGTTATTGATGAAGATACAACAAATCCCTCATTTAAACGAAAGAAACTACTGATATCCGTTCCTCCTCCAACAAAACTTATTCTTAAAGGAGCCACACAGAGAACGTTAGAAATCAATTCAAGGGCCTCCTGGGTCTCTTGTAGACTTAACTCTTTTGATGTTTTCCATGCGCACCCAATAGAAATGTCGCACATTGCTTGAAAACGGCCATTTTTTCTGCGGGAGGAGTATTTTCTGAGACTAAAAATGATTCAATTCCGAGACTTTGTCCCGCTTGGATGTCACTCTCGCGATCCCCAATTAGTAGACACTCCGATGGACTTAAGTAGAAATCACCCATGGCATCTTCAAGCAAACCTGATTTGGGCTTTCTGCAACTACACCTCGATTCCCAATGGTGTGGACAAACATAGAACGCAAGTAAAGGAACACCATCGTTCAGTAATCTGGTAGCAATGAATTGGTTCACTTCTGTGACTTCTTCGACGGTTACAAGGCCTCTCTCGATTCCTGCTTGATTTGTCACTACAATATAGTCAACATTGTAGTCTTGCGAAAGATTCTTCAATAAATTTATGTTCTCATGCAGAAAGACAACTTCCTTCGACTTTTTGAGGTATTTACCTTTGCCAACACTTGCAACAAGAACTCCGTCGCGATCTAGAAGAATTGTTTTTCTTGAACGTTTTCGATCACCTGCAAATTTCTCGATTGTGGATAACGACCTATACTCTTGAATTACAAAAGCATCAACCCGTTGCTCTTGAGTGTAGCGTTTTAGGGCCCATTGCAAATCCTCTTCCTCAATCAAGTATCGATAAAGCAAAGTGGCATCTAGGCGCCAATATCCGAGTTCAACCCAGCCTAGTTCTTTTTTTCGATTTGGATGGTAGGTCACACGTCCAATTTCATCAACTTTCACATTTCCGGGAGACCTTGATTGAACAAAAACCGAATTGCTTTGAACATTTTCGATGTGTGCTCGTACATCAATTTCATTTAAGAAGTTATCGCAGTAAATCAAAATTATCTCTGAAGCTTTACTCCATAATTTTGAAGAATTCAACAATCTATCAGCTGGTGAGTAATTTGCAGGCGAAGCTTGTATCTTGAGCTCTGCTCCCATTTCTTCTCGGCGCCCGGCAAGAAGAAACTCCACTTGCCATGAAAGATAACCCGTCAGCACAATTACTAAATCAACACCTGCTCGCCCCAATTGCGAAACAATGCTTGTTAGTACTGGTTGTCCGTCCACAGGTACAACCGCTTTATTTAGGGTTTTTGTTACTGGAGACATTCTGGTTCCCACGCCCCCAGTCAAAATGATTGCCGTCCTCATCTTGGTAATCCTTTAATCGAATTGAGAGAGGTTTGAAGTCCTTCATGGAGAGGCGTAAACTGAAAGTTAGGCAGATATTTCCTAAATTTTGTTAAATCAGCCACTAGGCCGTTTGCTTGCTCGCCATGTTTTTTTAATTTGTCTTTCCCCAATATATGCCTGATTGTGTTTACGAATGAGACATTCTGTATTGCATGAGAAGTACCTATGTTTAGTGTTCCAATCCAGAGCTGTTTCGCAACTAGTTTGGCAACAAGACGGCCAAGATCTTCAATAAAAACAAAATCGTGAGCAGCAAATGGATCTTGCAGCCATGAAGAGTCCGTGTTTTCAATATTCTTTAGTGTTGTATGGAACAAAGAATCTTGGTGCTGCGTAGCGCCATAAAGATAGAAGGGACGCAACCATAGATGCGGTACATTAGACATCGAAAGTCTGGACTCAAGGTACTTTTTAGTCATTCCGAATTTTGTAACGTTCAAACCCTCGTGGGATTCGCCAACAGGACCCCGGATTTCGCCATACTCTAGGCACGACCCAAACCCTAAAATTGCTCCACCGCCTGCCCCCAGGAAAGCTTCAAAGAGGTTTAAAGTCAATTCGGTATTTATTCTATTGAAATCTTCTTCTCTGTTTGGCAATCCTTGCCAAGCTGCATGAATTAACAACTTGTATTTCTTATCGTTCAGGAAATTTTGAATATCTTCATTCTGTAAGTCAACAAAGTGGTGATATCTTGGATTCAAGTTGTTGGATAACTGAATACGCTTCTTGCCAATTGTCTCAACTTGCAACTCACTATCCATTTTAAGATACCGCAATATACTAGAGCCTAAAAAACCAGTGGCGCCAGTTAAGAGGACTTTCATCTCAAGGGTTCCCAACAGAGGTCCTTTTCAGATATCACTTCGGGGGATACTGGCCAATTTATTGATGCAAAAGCATCATCAAATCTAAAGCCCGAGAATTTACATTCTTGATATCTTGCCGTCATCAAGTATGAGACAGTCACATGATCTGAAAGAGAAATCCAACCTGTTGCTAAACCGCTGCCTACGATCAAGGTTTGTCTCGAGGCTTCGGACAATTCAAAGTACTCATTTTTAACTTCTGATTGGGTCTTTGCTAAGTGAGCATTGCTTACGACAATCCACACTGTTCCACTAAGGATTGTTATCAATTTCATTTCAGCAGGACCTGAAGTTTGAAAGTGCATCCCCCTCAAAGTATATCGACTTGGATTTTTTGAAATGTTTGCCTGCTGCAAACAAATATTGTCGTAACCTTCCATTTGAATATCAAAAATCCTTTGAAACTCACCTCTTGAGTCTAGATAAGAGTGGTTTTCAATTCTATATACTTCCATAAGGTTATATACTAAAGAGTTTTGGAGGGTGAGGAATAGGGAAAAAAACCATTCCAGACCAGTTTAGTTTGACCAGCTGGTCTAAAATCTCTGTTTTGAAATTAAATGGAAACACAACTATTACTTCTGGATCTCTTGAAATCATTTTTTCAACAGATTCAATTGGAATCTGTAGTCCTGGCGCATACTTTCCCCATTTACGAGGATTGTTGTCACCTATAGACAATATGTGGTGCGCCCGCTCTCCAATAGAATTGAGAATTGTGGAACTGCGGGCTGAAGCTCCAAAAGCACATATTCTCCTGGTTTCAGAACCTACAATAAAGTCACGTAATTCATCAATATTTTTCAGTGCAGTACTGCCGAACTGTTCCCAAGTTGAAAAATCTCTAATTTTTACTTGCTCCTCAAGATTGCGAAGTTCAGTTAACTCACCGCTAGGCTCTTTATGATCCTTTGTTGCGAGAAGTACTACAGATCCTCCACTTATCGGTGACTTAAACACATCGTAGACATTTAAACCGACTGTAGCAAGAACATCCGTAATCCCAGAAATTGAATGGTAATACGTGTGTTCATGGTATATAGAATCATAATGAAGACCTTGTAGAATCTCGTAAGCCCAATGGAACTCTATGAAAAAAATAGACTTGAGATTCATTAATGCGGAAATGCCTCGTGCAACATCTAAGAAATCTGGAACGTGCGAGAATACATTTCTAGCAACGATAAATTCAAACTCACCATATCTGCTAAGAAGCTTATAAGCATTTATTGAATTAAAAAATAAATTCTCCACGTCCATCTCTTCACCATATCCCCAAGTTAAATTGGAAGCTGGCTCAATGCCTACCAATTTTTTAACTCCCGCTTTAGCATACTCTTTCAAAAGAGTTCCATCATTACTTCCTATCTCCAATATAGAAAGAGGCTTATGTGACCCTCTTTGTATAGATTCTCTAACAAAGTTATTGCAATGCTGAATGGAACTAAGCGAGGTGCTTGTTACCCAATTGTAATCCGTAAACATTAACTTTGGATCTACAGTAACGTCTATCTGGAGCAAGCCACACTTTCCACAATGCACCAGTCTTAATGGGTATCTTTGCTCTTGAAAATTATCTGAAGTTTCACGCAAAGAGTTCGCTAGAGGTTGATTCCCGAGATCCAGAATCAACCTTAATGACTCAAGGTTACAATTTCTACATCTGGATAACCGATAGGAGCTCATGCCCAACTCAAGTCATGCTTCAAGAGGTCAGAGTTAATCAATCTCTTCAGAACAGCCAGTCTTGAAGTATTATTAAAATACTTTGTTCTATTTTCTGGAGAAAGGCTCAAGAAGTTTTGAACTATTTCATTTCCACCAAAAAATAAGTCTCTTTTCGCAATAAACCCCAATTCGACTCTAGCTTTTTCAAAACTAACCTTATAAGTTCGCTGATCCACTAGATTCTCAGTATTTGAAATTATTGGGAGGTTGCCAAGACAGGCACTGGCTACCTCTGCTATTTGCAGTACTGTATAGTTTCCCCCAGTAAGTCCTAAATTGAATGCCTTCCCTGAAATTTTATTGGTATGACCGCTTAGTAATCCAAGAAAGAAATCTACAACATCTAATATGTGAACGACAGGTCGATAGGGTTTTCCATCTGTGTGAACATCAATACTGCTATTCTTTAGTCCGGACATAATCATATTATTAAAAATTATGTCATTTCTGATTCTAGAACCCCAGCCAAAAACTGTTGATGGACGAACTGAGACCGTTAAAAAGTCATTAGTTGACAAGCCCAGTATCTCTTGCTCCGCTTCCCACTTTGACTTCGCATAAACGGTAACTGGGTTTTTCTCAGCGTCTTCATCTAGCTCTATCGCCGATTTTGAAATCCCATAGATACTTTGCGTTGAAGCAAAAATGAAACGTTCCACCCCTTGCTTTCTCGCCTGCTTTGCTAAAGTTATGGCACAGTCTCTGTTGATTTCGTATGTAACGTTAGGGTCTATCTCCCCCAGTGGGTCGTTGGACAAAGCCGCAAGATGTATGACGCTAGCAAATTGTGTTAGGTCTAACTTTTCGACGTCACGTAGATTTAATCTTATTGTCTCGACTTCTTGGTTTTTATCCAATTTCGTATCTTGGAAGTAACCGACATCAACTCCCGTTACTGCAACCCCCTTTAGAATCAATTGATTTACGACTTCGGTTCCAATATAACCTTGACTCCCCGTTACCAGGACTCTTCCAAATTCCTTCGATTTGCTCAATTTGACAATCTTCTCAAAATACTCAAGCTCGCCGCATGACATATGGATAGATGCACATCTTCTGTAATTCCATATTCTCCAATCGCTGTTCTTACCACGACAGAATAATCACTCAAGTCACGTGCAAGGCCACCGTCAAAACCTAAAATCGAGATTGTTAATATATCGTTTCCTTTCGCATAGCTTATTGCATTCAGTATGTTTTTTGAATTACCCGAAGCCGAGATTAATACTAGTAAATCACCCTGTCTCGCCTTCTTCTGTAGAATCACACTAAAAGCGTCTTCGTAAGAAGTATCGTTTGCCGCTGCAGTCATCAGGGCGGAATTTGAAGTTAGCGCACTTACCGAAGGAAGTCTTACTTTGTGCCTGATAAAAGCCAAATCTGTTTCAAAATGCTCAGCTGTGCTTGCGCTACCACCATTTCCTACCAACCATACTGAGTTTCCTTTTTCACCAGCACTCAATATTTCACTTACAAGCAGCTCCACCCCTTGTTCTATGGAGTGTTGATTTTCTTCGATGACTGTAATTAATCTCTGAAAGTAAGATGTTCTGGATTTCACCAGCACAAGTTTACACAAGTCACCACCATATTGCTGTTTCTAAGATAGTTGCTGAATCAAAATCATAAACCAGGGCGCCGCTTTAGAAGGATCTCTTATCTTCCTGTTTTGTGAATCCATCCGTCACGAGATTCAGATATTGTCGCTCGCCTACCCCAATAAGAATCCCTCTCCCAACTTCTATCCTCCTGAAGATACGCATCTAATGCAGTCTTTGGATTATTTCCTTTACCCCATGGACGGTTATGCTCTGCTAAGTCCAAATCTTCTGTAATCGTATCCGCCACAACAATATAACTACCAATAGGGAGAATTTTTCCAAAAATCTGTAGTTCCTTCATCACGTGGCTATGAGAGTGGTTGCCATCGAGAACCATTAAAACTTTTGTTGCCCGCTCGACAAATCGTGTAACGGTTTGAATAGCTAACGCACTGACAGAATCTGCTTCCAGTAGCGTTATGCCATTCCCAATTTCGCCCTCTAAAGCAGCTATAGAATGTGGGAAAAATTTTACATCTATTCCTAGAATGTTAGGATTGATCGAAAGCATTCTTTGCAGTGAACTATAAAGTTTTAGACTCCCGCCCCTAGCCACTCCCACTTCAATGACGGTCTCTGGCCTAAAGATATAAAAGAATTCCTGAAGTACAACGATGTCCTCAGGTAATTTAATTATGGGTACTCCCAGCCAACTCCATTGATACGCGTACTTGTGTTCCTGTACTTCACGCAAAAATCTCAATCCACTGCGGTACGGCTGATTGCTCTTCGCCAACGCGTTATGCAATCGCTCACGCTTGAGTGTGAACGCGGCGTCATCTTCTACGCTAGAAAAATAAACGTTTTCAAAAAACTTCTCATTACTGTTTTCCGGAGAAGTCTCCATCTAAAGTCTCCTTATTCACAGAAAAGCTACCGCAAAACTCTAGCAAGGTATTTATTAATTGTCATTGCTGACTTACAGAAATACTTACGAACCCAAGCCTCATGCCTCATGTTTGCCACTAGAACAAGTGTGCCTGAATCAATCAACCCAATAGAATTCGGACTTACAATTTTCAACCCGGAACACTCCATGAATTTGTCATGTTTGTTCTGATCCAAATCTACAACAGCGGGCTCTATGCCCAGTAAACTAAGGTGTAATCCGATGTGAGCTCCTTTACCAGCCCCCCCCAGATAACTATTCTTCTTTTTTCTAATTCTATGCTCTTCATAAATCTATCTTTTTTCGACTGCAATTGTCGGAATTTTTCTCTCAATACTTCCACCTTTTCAGGATCAGGATTTAGGGCCCGATTTTGTAATTGAAAATTTTGAGAACGGATCAAGCAAAAACTCCATTCGCCGGCTGAGTATTTGCCACCCCGCAAGAGTTGGTATCGGCGCCCAATTTCAGACAGACTGAAATAATGAACATGATCATGACTAAGCGAAGCCCAAGTTCCGGTTTTAAATATCCAGGAAATATTTGGAAACGTAAACAATATTTGTGATTGAGGATTAAGCTCAAAAATTTTATCTATAAGTTCAAACGGGCGCTCAAGATGTGGTAAGACGCATCTTAAAATGAAAAGATTAGAATGTTGTTGTGGGCTTTGCTCGAAAGTAGTTGCCGTTATTCCAGGTTGACAGCCACGGAAGACTGGATCACATCCGGTTGCATCGATTCCACTCTTTCTGAGTAATTCGACGAATTCTCCCTGCCCACAACCAATTTCAAAGGCATTCTTGATGCTCGGTTTGATGGCCATCACTAATTTCAATAATGATACCTGGTTAGCTTCATCACAAGATGTTGTAGTGAAATAGTTTGAATCATATTTTATTAGTGAACTATCGAATGATTTATTGCTTAGAATTATTCCCAACATTTCATCTTTCTTCAAATCATTGAAATAATAGCGTGTTCCGGATCTAGGTGGCATTAGTTCCAAGTGAGCAACGGGAACTCTTCTTGCTAAAACCTTAGTCCCCAAATATCTCGCCGCATTTGGCGGCACGACGGAAGTGAACATGAAGGAAGCGTAACGCTAATAATGATGCAGCCAGGACCATACTCCTTTGGTTTGAGATCTAAATCTTGACAAAAAAACTTGACACATCATGAGTTAGAGGTCATGTAAAAATCATCCCGACCGCGCTTGAGTATCTGTGGAATCGTGTAGAAACCGTGGAGTCGCCCACTGGATTTGAACCCGCGGCCTTCGCTTTACGAGTTCTCAGACCTCCTATCCACCATTGACTCACTGTGTTCATTATCGCTCAATCCACAGACATCTTTAGAGTTGGTCGTACATGATTGTCCGCCCATATCCCGCTCGGTTGCATCCAGAATTGCATCCAAATCTGAGTCTTAGTTAAAGTCACCGTGGCTACCCTCTGTATCGGTAGGGCTCAGTACTCTTTGTAGATGATTCATCA
>Ga0169931_10003840_pt1 | contig 23659 bp, 22 predicted proteins | sample Kivu_15m_20L_FD_129675 | JGI IMG/M metagenome (GOLD analysis project Ga0169931, IMG submission 129675) | Freshwater microbial communities from Lake Kivu, Western Province, Rwanda to study Microbial Dark Matter (Phase II) - Kivu_15m_20L... | ecosystem: Environmental > Aquatic > Freshwater > Lake...
CTAACCCTGATGAAGTTCGTTTTCTTATTGTCAATGAAGATGACTTGCCTGGTCGTTTATCTCCTGAAAGGCATGGCACTCCTGGCTCCCCGCTACTAATAGATAGTAAAGGAATGGTCTTTGCGTGCCAAGATCGAATCTGCTCAGTCGGGTCCTACAGTTCCACTCCTAAATTAAACAATGGCGCCATCCTTAACAATGTTAAAGATAGCGCAATAGTCACAATCAATAAGGTCCGCTACGCGGTGAGCTCGATTTCGAAAAGGTTAGTTCTTGTAAAACTCTAAGTACTACTTCTTATTTCTGCGTTGAATACGAGTCTTCTTTAGAAGCTTCTTATGCTTCTTCTTAGCCATGCGCTTGCGGCGCTTTTTGACTACTGATCCCACATTTCCTCTTTTCTCATTCAGAATGACTATAACCTATTTGGCTACAACTTTGAGTCACGGTATATTCTCGATAGAGTCTATGTTTTTACTTTTCATAACTAAAAGTCGTACCCATTTTAGTAGGGTCCCATAAAATCAGAATGAACTTGCTTTTTCGTTGATGAAAGAATTTCTGTATCTCTACCTAACAACTCCAAACAGTTCTTTACTATATCTTCAATGGATAGATAAAAAAAGTTTTCAAGATATTCTGAAGTTGGCGCAGGAGAGAAATAATTTCCTGTTCTCTTCACTTTGATACTGTACATGTCCACATTCTTTTCAATCAATCTCGTAATTATCTCGCTGTTAGCACCGTAAGGTACCCAACTAACGTCGTGGAAAAGTACGTTCTTAGTTTTCTTGATAGAATCCGCTAATTCATCAAGATTACTGAGATTCAAAGACCTTAAGTCAAACAAATCTGCAGATATTCCATGCTGTTGTAGAATCTCAGAAGCAATAGATAACTGATGAGTTGCGTATGAATATCCAGCTAGAGTGATGTGGCTACCTTTGCGAAGAAGTGTGGGAGTTTCAAAATTACTTGGAGAGGAGGTGTCTCGGATTCTACCTTTGACTGAATATAGCGAGCGATGCTCGAAGATCACCGTCGGAATGTCATCCACTAGGCTCGCATAAGTCATTGAGTAAGCATCTGCGACAGTCGATGGCAAAAGAATTCGAATGCCTGGTACGTGTCCAAGTAGAGAATGAAATGATTGAGAATGCGTTGCCCCCTGCCCCCAACCCCTCCCAATTATACTTCTAACTACAACATCGGCTCTCCCAGAATTTCCCCCAAACATGTAATTCCATTTTGCAACTAAATTCACTAGGGAATCAAATGATAGAAGCATGAAATCACTACGTGCATGAATGATTACTGGTTTGTAACCAGATTTACAAAGGCCAACTGCAATACCTGTTAAACCGTTTTCCATTGCTGGTGTGTCTATAACTCTATCCCCACCAAGCATTTTGTAAAGCTCGTTAGTCGTTCCAAACATACCGCTTGGATATTGAACTCCTATTCCTAAGAAAATTACTTTCTCATTTTTTTGAGCAGCAGCTATGGAGGCTTTTGATATTGCTTCAGCGTATGTTATTTCCGAATTTTCAGTAGACATCTGTACCTATCTCACTCGCAATTGGAAACTCTGCATTTTCGGCCTCATCGAAGGTCTCAGCAATTTGTTTCTGGATAGTTTTCCTGATTAAGTGTAGCTCGTCTCTGCCTATTCCAAACGCAGAAACAAGTGCTTCCTCACAAATTTTTACGGGATCAAAAACCTCATTTATCTTTTGTTCTTTTTTGCCTCTAAAAGATCTATCTTTCTCGTAGTCAAAATCTGGTCCTACATGCTCTAAAAATCTATAAGTTAGGCACTCTAAGAATACTGGCTTTTGCTGAAATCGGACATATTCCGAAAGTTCTTGTACTTTTGACATTACTTCAAAAACATTTTGCCCAAAAACTTGTTCTGAATGAATACCGAATGCTCTTGCTCTTTCCGTAAAACTTGTATTTGAAGCCTTGCGGTTTACAAGATTTGACTCTGTACTTAACGAATTGTTCTCACAAATGTAGAAAATCGGTAAATTAAAAAGTCCAGCAAAATTAAGACACTCCCAGATAACTCCCTCTTCTAATGCAGCGTCTCCAAAAAAAACAAAAACACAATTTTTAGAAGAAGACAACTTGAACCCTAAGGAAGCGCCAGTTGCCACACTTACTGCTTGACCTAAAATAGCAGAGGAACCGACAAAGCCTGATTCAAGATCGACTACGTGAACAGACCCTCCTTTTCCACCAGAGCATCCTCCTGCCTTGCCATGAAGTTCGAGAGCCAATTTTTTAACACTTCCCCCTGATGCTAAGTATGGGTTGTGAGATCTATGGTGGGCATATATCTGATCACCAATCATCTTACTTTCAAGCACTCCTGTAGCAATAGCTTCTTGACCCACTCCTAAATGTACAGGGGTTTTCATAAGTTTCTTTGAGTATCTCTCTCTAACTTGATTCTCAAACTCTCTAGTTATAACAATTTTCTTCCAAATTTTAAGCAAATCATCTTTCTCTAAGCTGTTTAAGAAGTTATTGGGATTTGTCAAGTTAATCATTAGTATCGCATATCCACTCTTAAGATACTGGATTCTAATCAATACATATAAAAAATAGGTAATGTGACATTTTACCAAAACCTGTATGAACAACCTCGTCATTCATCCCAAACTGAAAAACAATACGAAAGTGTTCCTTAAACAGTGCTTTCCAATCTTCAGCAGATTTACAGTTTATATGACCAAGCTTGCTTCGTTCAGACGCGTAAACTTGTGACTCGAGTGAGGGGGTTCCAAAAACAATAATTCCTCTCTCGTTAAGAGATTTTTTTAAATTCGTGATGAAAGATACTTCATTACTTGAGTCAACATGTTCGATAACATCTAAGCTATAGATTGCGTCAAATTTCTCAGCTAGAGACTCCAGCACTGGATTAAAAACGACTGTCTGGTCAGTTACTTGATTCCCATCTTTTTCTATTTCCTGTATGAACTCACCGTCAAAGTCTGACAAAGTTAACTTCTCCACGGACACTGATACTATACGGCTACAAAAACCATCTCCGCAGCCAACCTCTAAGACGGAATCACAGCCTTTGAGTATTTGGCTTACAAATTTGTATCTAGCTAATTTAAAAAGTAAGCTCTTGGGATCGTCATGCCAGACCGCATTGCTAATTAGGCCAAGTTGGAACCTGCCCTGAGTGGCTTGCAGATTTTGCATCGCTTCATACTGCTTTTCTTTCATGCTATAGAATAACACGTCGCTTACAAGAGATTATGTATGTTGGTAAGTAATTGGTGCTTTCATTTACCTTGAGTTTTGTCCGATAAACCAAGCGATAAGTAACCCACTGAAACTATAAACTCAGAGAAAATGCAGTTGACTTCAGGTCTATTCATCCGAGTAAAGCTTTTACGGCTTTCCTAATATCAAAAAGCCTCATTGCTGTCCTGTGCCCTAATTGTGATATTTCATGTGCAGCCACGATGCTACATAGAAGGCCCATGATTTCGACCGGAGCTCCATTTCGAGCCAAAAGTGACCCCATAGCAAGCACGGAATCGCCAGCCCCTACCTTATCAACAATTTGTCTTCCTAGAGCGGGAACTAAAGTGAAATTTTCCCGATCAAACACCATCATCCCTTTAGCCCCAAGCGTTAATATCGCATATCTCGATTGTAATCTCTCCATGTATTCCGGCACAATTTTCATGTAATTGGGGTTTTTATCTCTCAACTCCAACTGCAATTCACCACCATTAAGACACAAAAAATCAACTCTAGGGTATTTCGTAATAGTGTTATAGCCTCGATTCCCCGCATTTGCTTGTGTGTTAACTGCGATAAAACTATCAAGGCTTGACATTTTCTTTGCCAATTCTCTTGATATAAGACCATGACCATAGTCTGCAATAATCCACATATCAGCAGTTGAATTATGGTCACTGATAAGCTGATATAAGTCACCTTCTAAGGGACCGAGTTCATCCTGACTAAAATCATAGGTTTCAAAGATTCTCGTTTTTGAAACTATATCTACAAAACGATGCTTAATTATAAGCTTATTTTCACACTTTACTGTGTGCAGTCCTTCCATTTCTATAATTATCTGATTTAAATCCATATTTTCCATTAAAACTTGCTTTGGCAAAGAAGAAAAGAGTGAAACTTTATGAGCCCAAGCCAGTAGATTATGTCGAATGGCTAAGACGCCTCCAAAGAAAGTCTCTGTATTATGTATTTGAAAGGCAAGAATGGGATCTTTGCTAGACTTTGCTAATGGCTCGCAATTTGTGTACTTATCGATGATTACTTCTCCTATAACATTTACACGTGTTTTCTCAATTAAATCCAGATAACTATTGACTGACTCAAAAGAAAAATTGCTTCGGAAGTTTCTTAACCAATTCTCCATCTCCTCTCCATGAATGGAAAAGTAAGTATTAATCAATCTAGTGCTACTCGAAATTATTTCATCGGTAAATACTGTTTCACCGCCATATTTTTGAACTTGCATAACTTCTTTACTTATCATCCCAGTTAGATCATTGCTTGCATCAAGATAATCGGAACCCTTAAAATAAATATGAGGCTTTACCGTATCAATTGATTCGATCGCAGTTTCGTGGTCCGAGATAAAAACAAAATCTACGCATTCAAGCATACTGAGTGTTTGTGCTCTAACTTGATCGGAAAACAACGGTCTACCTGGTCCTTTGTTTACGTATCGGTCTGATGTAACACTGACAAAGAGAATATCAACTCTTTTTTTTGCCGCTTGAAAATGAGCAAAGTGTCCCGGATGCAGTAAGTCAAAAACACCGTGGCACATGCCTATTGTTAATCCTGATTCTCTCGAATGCCGAGAAGCCTCAGTAGCTTGTGCTTTATCTAACACCTTCATTCCGTCATTCACCTCTTAAAATTCAATCTTTGAACCGGCCAACTTTGGCCTCTCACTTAAGCACGATTGAATCCTTAGTAAAAACATTTTTGGTAAACATTTTTTTTTCATGTAGAAGTTGAATGTTAGAGCAAAAACACGACAAACTCAAGACCTCATGGTAATACTTTTTGTGTGACAAATTCACTTAAAACCTAAATCCAATCAAAACCCCTAATGTATTTTGAATGTCATTGCAAGATTAGCTTTATAAACAGTAAATTTTTTTATATTCACAAATTCGATTAAGTTTATCCTTGATGATTTTATGTTTCCAATCTAACATGATTGCATACCCCTACTTCAATTCCTACCATCTACTAAACATAACTTTTCTAACTCAGTTCTTACACTTTTCGCAATATAATGACAAATTAAAGAGTGACAGTCTTCAGAGATTTCGTAAGCACCCTCCTTTGTTTGAAAATGCAAACACTGAGTTGACCTATTTTTTAGTGAACCACCCCTGAAGCCTACCATGGAGAGAATTTCAATTTTCATAGATTTGGCACGGCGCACTCCATTAAGCACATTTAGGGAATTGCCAGAGGCAGAGATTGCCACAAGCAAATCTCCAGGTTGGGCTAGAGTATTAATTTGATTATCAAAGATTTTCTCGAAACCATAATCATTTCCTATCGCAGTTATTCTAGATATACTTTCGGATAGATTTGTTGCTCGAACTCTATATTTTTCTTGGTTACTCGGTCTCATAAGATCTGCCGCAAAATGTGAGGCAGTGGCAGCGCTTCCACCATTGCCAATAACCCAAATTCTTTTTTCAGAAGTTACGACCTTGATTATTCTTTCTATAGCTGCATCAATTTCTTTTTGAGATATTGAAGCAAGTGCCGACGCTAATTCCTTTAAGTAATGAGAATGAAATAGCTCACGTTTTGAGCTTTTGCCCACCATTTCAATAGATTATCATGAGAATTTGCTATATCTGCCTATCCCTGCAACTAATGAGGAGTTTTTTCGGAAAAAACGTTTGAACTACGCATCAATTTAGGCCAACAACTTAAGATTGCGGACCTATCCAATTTCATGCGACTTAGCCTAAAGATGATTCGGGTTCCAGCGATGGAATTTTTGCTTCGAAAGTTTCTAATTTATGATCCCTGATTAAGTAGATTGATTGGACAATAATTGATATCCTCCTTAAATTTACAATGTTGCTACTTGAATAGAGTCCTGATAAAGAAACCTGCGTAGTAAGTGATCTTTATTTTTTGCCGCGTACAATTTACTGCACACTAAATTACCAAACCCCTAAACGTCAACGCTGTTCGTAATTAAACCAAAGCGAAGAAACAGTTGGAACTTTGTTTCTAAGTTCATTTGGCACTTCAGAAGCTAGGACAAAAAAGTTTTGTACTTTATTGTAAGAAACCGTATCTAGTGAGCTACTGTCATTTTTGAAATCTTGTACAACTTGCGCTGCAAACTTGACTAAAGTATTTGCATCGCAGTCCACATACTCTACGTTAGCCCGTATATAGGACTGTGTGTTATTGGCCGTCCATAATCCTTTATCGTAGATTTCTTTCATACTGAGTATCCTTCCTGATGTTATATCTCGAAGTCCCTTAGGTAGTATTAGGGGTCGCAACTTAGAAACGCGAAAAAAACCCACAGGTAAGTAGTTGGCTATATAGACTGGCCGACGAAACAAATTAGGTATCTCATCGATTCCTGAAAGTGTAGAAAATGCAAACGCACAGTTCGATAAGATTAATAAATCATTGACGTCCGAACGAAGCTCAGAATTAGCATAATCAAAAAATCCATTCCTAGTGAATTTAATTGGCTTTGCAAGCCTTCCCATTCGAATTACTCCAAATCCAGAATCTACAAAAAATTCAATGGCTTTTACATAATCATCTATATTCGAATTTCTATATGTTGTTGCAAAGGCACTATCTCGCGAACCATTTACTATTGAATGAAGATCGTCTCGGACGATCAAGCAAATGTACTTTTGATATGAATCTACATTCATTTTTTTTAACAAGTGGTGTAATTCAAAACTGATATCTCTCAAAAAGGGAAAGCTGATTTCAGCATTGTCTTGTACGTTACTTGAAATCTCATTTACTTTGGCATTTCCATCTAACTTCGTAGTACGAGTCACTTTAATAATCGGCATTAACACTTTTCGTAAAATTGGATTTCTAATTATAATCATTTTATTAGAAATCAATTTCAGTAATTCTTTATTTGCAATGCCTTCTGTCGTTACCCAAATTGTTAATGCTTTAATAAATTTTGAGTTGATATATGAAACATCTGCTTCCAAAGCCAGATGTCCTACAGAGGCAGCGTGCAAGTATCCAAATCTGATTCGGAAGATTTTAACTAAATCACTACAAACATTCGACAGCTTTTTTTTACAGATTTTTAACACAAGAGGTGTCAAGATACAACCTCCTTTATGGATAACGATTATAGAGCATTACTATTTTTTACATTGGAAGTTTTTGAGTACAAAATCGTAGCACGAGACTTCGTGCAGTGTGCAAACATGAGAGGTACTGAACAAAAAGTCTAGTATAAATTTATTCGGCCTAAACAAAATCTTTTACGCCTAAAGAGAATACTTATGATTCTATGTGATTTTATACGAATCACTAATTCTTATGGAAAATTCTTGAACCAACTAAATTATCCTAGCCAAGATGGATCTGGATTCTTTAAGCAACATATTTATGCAAGGGTTGGGTCAATTTACTTTTTTGATCCCCCAGAAAGAAAAGGAATTAAGTCTTATGTTGGACCTCCATTCTTTTCGCCGAAATGCTACCATGGAAATCTTCACTACGGGAGAGCATGGGTTTATGTTAAAGAAATATTTCCAACTTCTGCGTTTCAGGATTTCAAGATTAGTCAATTCAATTTTCGTTTACTTGTATGAAGAGATACGATTTTGGAAAAATGCTTCATTCAGCGAGGGTCTAGCTAGACTGGATACTCTAGAAGAATTAGCGGATTATTTATTTAAGAATTCTCCAATAATGGATTTGCATAAATGCCAAGCTGCTTCTAGTCGCTATCTCCTCATTGGAGAACTAGACAGGGCTAAATTTTACGCTCAAGAGGCAGAAGCTTTGAAACTATCGTCCTTGAGGGGTAGAGCTCCTTATGCGGGAGGGCACTTATGGGTAGGCGGAGACTGGGTATCAAATATAGGCCACACGGCTTTGGGTCTGGACGTCTTAAGGGGTAAAAATATCTTAGAGGATTTAGATATTCCAGTATATTTCTATACTCACGGTCATGGAAACAATGAGTTACTAAAATTATTTGCTAAACACTTGCAAATTATTAAACTTGGCCAGAAAGACTATTTTGACTTAGAGAGAGTATTTCGAAATAGTGAAATAAATCTGAACTTCATTCCTTTAGAAAATGATTTATTGGAGATTCATCACGCTTATAAATTCTACAATAACGCTTGTTTTCCCAATAAAGTTAGCCTTTCCTTAACTGATGAGCAAAGATTTGTCGCAGAAAAATCACTTCAACGCTTGGGTGTTGATATTACCCAACCTTTAATAGCATTTCATGTACGGGAATCTAAAGAAGTTGATCAATTGAGAGCCGGTAATCAAAGTGACTTGAAGAGCATTGTAAAAGCTCTAACAGCTTTTTCAAGTCTTGGATTTCAATTTATACGGATGGGCCATAGAGGGATGACGCCATTAGAATATTATTTAAATAAAGAATCTAAAAAAATCAAGAAAAGTTTTTTTGACTATGCAAATTCTATTGAGAAAAGTGAGATTGTTGACCTTTACCTATGGGCGAATTGTGATTTCTTTATTGGAGGAGACTCGGGACCGATTATGGTTCCTCCCTTATTCTTGAAACCAACATTACGAGTAAACTCCAATATGCCATTCTTGCATAATATTGGTTATATTGGGTATGTACTACCGAAGTTAGTATCTGATAGGAATTCATTGGAATTTAACTCCTTTGAAACGCTTAGAATGACAAATGGACTTATGCATGCCTCAGGAAGTAATAGAAAATTTGACCGACATTTTTTACCAACTGAAGTAATCATTGATGGGATTTCAGATATGATTTCTTTGCAAAATAAACTCATTGAGCATAAGGTGAGCATTAATCAAATTAAGAAGTTTGACTTACCTATAAGTCCAAGTTTTGTGCAAACATATCGGGATCTTTTCAGTACATAGTAGGTACAAGCGCCTATGTTTGTTCAAATTATTTTGAGTACATTTCGATACAAGTAATCTGATAAGAGTAGACTCAGATTCCCCTTAGATTTCTTGAGATTTCTTTTGGTTCGATAATCATATTCCTGAAAAAGATTTCACGATTGAGGAGAGGTTCTGCGTCCTCAATTGGATATCCAAAACTAACCTGAGGGAATACCCCACACTCAGGATTAACTCGAATGATACAAGCAATTGGGTTGCTCTCTGAGAATGGCTTCAAGTCAGCTTTTTGAACTGAATCTATCACGAAAGATTCGAATCCAAATGCTTGGAATAACAATTCAAAGTCTGGAAAGAGCAACCCATTTTTGCTGACACTTGTTCCCACGTGCTTTCCTTTTAGCCATTGTTGTTCTGTTTGTCTCACCATCGCATATCCCGCATTGTCAATCAGAAACAACTTGGTGTTATGTCCTAAGAGTTGCAACGTACTTAACTCTTGGACATTCATCATGATACTACCATCGCCCACCACACAAATTACGTCTCTCTTTGGTGAGGCTTCTTTTCCTCCAATAGCCGCTGGCAACGCCCATCCCATTGCCGTATTGTTATGATCGTGGAAAATCCGGGCGCCTGCTGGAAGCTTGAGTCCTTGCATAAGCCAAGCGACTGCACATCCCGTGTCCACGTAAATATCTGTATTTTCCGATATACATAATTGCATATGCTCAACGAACTCAATAGAGCTTAAACCCTGATAATTACTCTTGTCAATATTTAGTTCCATTGACTGGAAACTTGATTTCCAACTATGAATTTGTGATTTCCAATTTTCAAACTTATCGTTAAAATTGCTAGAAATAGCACAAACTAAGATAGGAAGTAATGCTTCAACGCTCATATTTAGCGAGATATCAATTTTTTTGTTATATCTTTCAAATTTGCTCATCTCGTTATTATCTATATCAACCATAACTAACTTCGCAGAGCGCCCAAAGTCAGAAACTGGAGTACCTGTCTCTTTTGTGGACAGTCGACTCCCTAGGGTAATGATCAGATCAGAATTCTGTACGACAAAGTTTCCTACTCGAGTGCCATGGGTTCCGAATGTGCCGCAATTCCACTTATATTCACCCGCTATCACATCTTTTGCCCCCCAAGTTGTTAGGGCCGGTAGATTATTTTTTACAATAAGATCGTTGATATACTTTCGAGCTAAGTTACTTTTTACTCCGCTACCCAATATAAAAACTGGTCTCTCCGCTTTCTCTAACAACCTAACAATGCTTTCGACTTTAGATTTTGTCGCTTGAGGCACTATAGAAAGAGAAGGTCGGTCCGAATTTTCATGTTCAATAAGAGTTTGTAAATCAGAGAAACTTAGTAAATTTTCGTCAATGAATTCTCTTTGTATATCATCAGGTATATCAACTAGTACCGGCCCTGGCCTTCCAGAGAACATTTCAACAACCGCCTTTCGAAGAAGAGGTAAAACTTCTGAGGAATCGCGGACTTGAATTGCATACTTAGTTATGCCCTTAACCATGCTCACAATGTCAGTTTCTTGAAAACCGTATTGTCTGACTTGCAAGTCTCCTTTTTGGCGAAAGGTGGCTACTTGTCCCGTGAGGAACAGGATTGGCACAGAGTCGCACCAAGCTCCCAAAATCCCGGTGATTAGATTTGTCGCTCCAGGTCCACTAGTTGCTACTGCACAACCAAATGAAACACTCGACCTAGCATATCCATCAGCTGCCATGCTTGCTCCCTGTTCGTGATGACAAGAAACCATTTTTAACAGCGGGTTACTTTCGATGGAATGCATGATATGGATTGAAGCACCTCCGGTCACACCAAATATTGTTTTAATCCCTAATTCAGATAAAAAATTACTGATAGCGTCGCTAACTTTAATCATTTTCATTCCTCCAATTATTTGAATCTCTTCTTAGTTTGAAGGAATCTGGTCTTGTCGTAATAATATCCAATAGCGTATTGCTATCTTTGGACAAGAATTTAAAATCATCTCTCACTGAAAAATTACGACCTGAGGCTAATGCTGAATTGTGAATACACCATCTAATTACATCATATATTTGTTTTATGGATGTTCCGTTAGTTTTGAGTAATTCAAGAGTTTTTAAAAGATTACTCCCAGCCTGTAAACCCGCTTCAGTAGTTTCCTGATGGATTTTCGTCTTAACATAACCTGTTCCTATAGAAAAAAACCCCACATCTTGATACTCCGAGGAGAGCAGTTCAACAAGTTTAATGCATGATATTTTCGACAACGCATAAGCTAAATAGTTGTCGAAGGTACCGTTAGTTCCACCTCCTGCAAAAAAGAATACATTACATCTTGAACTTGAATTCCTTTTCCCCCATAATCTATGTAAAATCTTCATGGGACCAATAAGGTTTAAGAACATAGAGTTCTCTACATCCTTAAAGTCGAGATCAAAGAATTTTCCAATTGGAAGCATACTTCCCACGGCAAATACAATGGCATCCCATTCTTTAATTTGATTTTGCAAATTATCAAGATTTTCCTCAAACGACCTGTCGTTAGTTATATTTAAGTACGCTGCTTGGGAAATATCTTGAAGCGTAAGTTTTAATCTTGAAGTTCCTATAACATCCCATCTATCTTCAACGAATAAACGAGTTAAACCAGTTGCAATGTCTGAAGTTATACCAATTATCACTATTTTTCGTGGTTGATTGGTTTTAATCATCAGATAATTTCTAGCAAATAATACATATGCATTCCTTTACTACATAATGTAGATTAATATAGGAGTGAGATCCGGAGATTGAACTTGGCAGACTTGTTTTGCTATTCGTAAGGAAGAGCATTATTTCTGCCTTCTATAAATTTCATTCCTTTATGTTACTCTAAGTTTCCGAGAAAACTGTCCAATCCCAATCACCAAAATACCCAGCCTCTTTGAACAAGTCTAGCCACCCAGAGGGGTAATCGTGGAATCTGGCAGTCAAAACCCACTCCTCAAATCTACTTTTTTCTTTAGAGGTCATATATGAGTCCACTTGAACAAAACAACTCTTTTTACTAACTCGCATCAGCTCAGATAATGATTTAATGATATCGTTTCTTTCGAGATTATGTAGAGTATTAATTGAAAGAACCAAATCAAATTCACCATCTCGAAAATTAAGTTCCCTTGAATCGCCTACATGCACATAATTCTTAACGTCTGGATGGCAATTCTCCATGGCGTAATCTGAAATATCAACTCCATAACAATCTATGTTTAAATCCCTTAAGTCCTTGACGAGAAATCCTTTAGCACACCCAACATCAAGTACTTTATCACCGCTTTTAATTCCATAGTGTTCGCAAATTTCTTTTGCAATCGTTTTCCATCGTCCATCATAGACATATCCTCCATACCCAAATTCTCTACTTCCATCAAAATACTCGAATCCAAATTGCGAAGCGATTTCTAATACCTCCTTGGTTCTTTTAGTTCCTCGGTTACTCAGACTTCGCAAAGTCCTAGGTGACTGTCTAATTAATCGAACTCTGGCCATTATTTCCCATATTCATTAGTCCAATGTTCCGTCATTTCTGTAAACGTTAGTTCAGGTAAATACATTAATAGCCTTGAATTGCTTATATTTCTAACTGGATTACTAATTTTTTTCGATATCCGATTTTGATACATTAGCTTGTTGCTGAGATTTTTACACTCGAAATGGTTTATTACTCGCTCTGCAATCTCTCTAAAGCTGAATAATTGTCCCGTTGAGATATTAAAAATGCCTCTTGCATTATGTTGAATTAGCTGGCTAATTGCTTCTGAAACTTCACTTACATGTATATGATCTCTTATTTCCTCACCCTTACCAATTAAACTAATCGGTTGGCACTCCATAATTTGGCGAATAAATCGATTGGGACCATAACTGTTGTGAGGATCGTGTTTACCATAAACATTTGTTGGTCGCACAATTAGAAAATTGCTTTTAAATCGCTCCAAGACAAGTCTTTCTCGAAATAGGTGCATTTGTCCATGAATTGAACTTGGAGCCAAGGTGTAATTTTCCAGAACTATTGCATTAGAATCTGCATAAACTGAGTCCGAGCTCACATAGACAAATTTACCCTTATAATCATGACTCAAACTCTCTGTCAGATTCTCTAGCATTGAAAAGTTCTGAATTAGCTGCAGATCATCTCTACATGGAACTACTCCAACTAAAAAGATAATTGTATCGTCACTTTTAATCAATTTCGCCAGCTCTTGAACCTCATTCTTGTTCTTAAAATCAAACTTCTGTCGATTAATTCTTTCTACAGGTAGCCCTTGATTTTCAAGACAATCAGAAATTGTCTCACCAATAAAACCTGCAGAACCTAAAATCCAATTCATTAAAATCTGCTCTCAATTTTGAACAAACTTTCATAATAACGAACTGCACACCTAATTGAAGAGTCGAGACTTTGGTGAGGATCAAGTACATAGATTTCATTTCCATCTAGCGCTAATTCAAGTAATTGTTTCCTTAGATGCAAAGGAACTTTATGTGATATGACAACAAGAACTTTATCTCCTAGTTCAATATTGGGAAAATCAATATGTCTCTTACCGTCTGGAAGTTCCGAGATTAGTGAATCATAAAAGTCCACCTTGAGACTTGAGGTGACTTGTTTATAAGCCAGGAACGAAGGAGAGTTTGCAAGTGAGGAAGTTCCTTCTTTATATGTCAGACCAAAGAAGAAAACTTTCGTTAAGGCAAATTTTGATGTTAAATGCCTGATTCGATCTAAGAGAATATTTCGACGAGATTCAGATACCGCCTCAATACTTGCAATCAGTCCATGATATGGATGTATCTCATGCAGATACTGTTGAACGACTCTTAAATCACGAATTAAATTTCTCCCATTGAGACCTAGGCTTGGACTTAAGTAACTATTTTTCCCAATTCGAGAATCCAATTTCATGGCATCTACGATTTTGTTCCAGTTAGCGCTAAACTTTTTTGAAACAATTGATAGAGTATCTGCAAAGTTTATAGAAAAAACTAGAAAGAGATTGATACAAATCTTAGATAATTCAGCACTCTCAAAATCCATAATCACAATTGGGGCATCAAATTGATTTAAGTACTCTTGATAAATAGCCGATAATTCATTGAATGCCAACTCCATCTCAGCGCCAACTATGATTCTCTCTGGATGAAGTGCGCGATTTAATGCTTCGCCTAAAATCAAGGTTTCTGCCTGGTAAAAGATATGTAGATTTCTCTCCTTGGCAAAAGGAATAAATCGCCTCGTCGTTCCTGGTAGAACTTGAGAATTTATAACTAGAGTAGAGTTTTCTTTAAGCGTCTTTAAGCACATCCAAACCAATACATCCACTTCAGAATCATCTCTGCTTCCTAGCTCATTCGATTCTACGTCTAGTGCTACAAACACAAGTTCACTATCCGCCAAATCTTGGATGTTATTGGACCATTTAATGTGTTGCTTTGATTTTTCATATGCTTCATCTAGCTTTGGCTCGTAAAATTCAAACGCTCCATTACATAATTTTTCTATTACTTCTAGTTTCGTATCGAAGGCTACAACGTCGAATCCCTTTGTTGCCAGTGCGACTGTTCCAACTACACCTAGGTGGCTCATTCCTGCAATACCTACCTTCATCTAATTCCTAAGTCCTCTCTGGTAGCGTTAAAAAAATCATTTAGAATAATGTCCAAATTGTTTATTCTTTTTGTTGCAGACTTGCAGTTGAGTTTAAAATCTTCGTATTCAAGTTTCCATGTTGGATCTTCCTGGACTAAGGTCTCGGATTTAATCCTAGGAAGTCCAGATGGGGTTTCTCTCATTCTAATAGATAATTCGCTTGGACCCCATTTACACAAACCATTCATTTCAATCGATCCTTTTGAACCAATCAATTCTAAAAAAAATCTATTTTTCCAGTTTAAGTAACTGCCACTAATGTCCAAAAAAAACTTCCCAATCTCCCCTCTAATCGAAAAACTATCAAAACTCTCTACCTCACTTCGTGATAAATGAGTCTGAGAAGACGCGAGGAGTTGTAAAAGAAAATCTTCACCGAACCAAAATGCAATTAGGTCAAGAAGGTGAGATCCAAGATCTGGTAATATTCCAAGATCTTGGTCACGCCAAATAGAATCTTTAACAAGACTTGCAGTCCCGTTTCCATAGTGCATATTCAGCTTGTACAAAGTACCCAGCTGTTCGCTCGCGATGATTTCTTTGATGGTGCAGAAGTGTGGCTCAAATCTATGGTTGTACCCCGTTTGTAGAACTAGCCCTCTTTGTGCAAATTCTTTCTTTAGTATCTCTAGAACTTCGTTGTTCCCTGTTAGAGGCTTTTCAACTAAGACATTACACCCTAGACCGAGAAAAAATCTAATTGCCATTACTTTCTCTTTTTCTGGTAGACAAAGAATTGCAGCGTCTAAATCTAAGTCTTTAATTTCGTTCAATTCTCTAAACATGGCTTGAGGATTCTTTGGGTCAACCGTGCAAACTACTTCTGATTGGGCAATCCTTAGTCTCTTTATACCTTGATTGCCTAGCCCAACAATCGCTACTTTCATTTATAGTTCAACTTTTCTTCCAAAGAATTTAGCTTTTCAAGTATCTGCTCTGGGGAAATTGGAATATTTCCTTGTTGAGAACATGCTATTGCGGCAGCTACCACGCCTAGAATTCCACTTATCGCCGGGTCTCCGCCGACCTTCAAACCCAAGCTTGCATATGCCAATAATGCATCTCCCGCACCAACTGGATCTACTACCTCATCTGCTAGAGAATCTATTTGAAAGTAAGAGCCCTCTAATTTCGGGTCTGCAAATTGGTACATTAAACCTCTTGCTCCCATCTTTAAGATAAGATTCTTGCACTTCGCCTTCTCGTAGAGTTCAGTGCAAAGTGACCTCACAACTGAATCTTGATCCGCAAGAGCAAATCGCGCCTCTTTTTCATTCGGTGTTATTAAATCAAAACCTTTAAAGTCAAGGATGTTTCCCCATCTACTAGCGACTTGACTATCAGCCACCCTTAAAACATGCGAGGGTACTTCTGATAGAAACTCTGGTATCGATACCCTATTAAATATGCCATGTTTGAAGTCGCTCATGATTAAAATTTCGTAGTTTCGTATTCTAAGTGCTTTCAAGATAGCATAAAGAGACTTTTCTGAAATAGGGCGATTGTCAACAACATCAACCTTTAACAGCCTATGGCTATCCGCAATATAAAGTTTCTTGTTTGTCGTTGGTCGGCCATTTTCCACTAATAGAGACTTTTCAATTCTTTTACCATTTAGATCTTTTTTTACAAAATCTCCGAGAACATCATCACCTATCAACGAAATAAAAAAGACATCGGCTCCAGCTGCTTTTAAATGATTTGCTACTGCAGCTGCGCCACCAACATAGTCTGAAGAGGATTCCACTCTAGTTGAAATTGTAGGCGATTTACTTGTACTAGTTCCTTGCACACTACAAGAAACGTAGGTATCCACAATTGTATCTCCGACGACCATAACCCTTATATCTTTAAATCTCCCAACTGCCTTCCTTAAAGTATCAAAAGTGATGGACCTAAACTTCATTAAAGCTTCAAGTTTTTCTAAACCCAAGTTTGGGGGGAAATTCTCAATAAAACTAGAGGAAGAAAAAACAACATCTCCTGGAGTAAATATTATTTCGCCTCCATATGAATTTACGGCTCGGACCTCTTCCTGGGTTTTTGGGTGAATCCCTCCTGTTAGGTAGTCATAACCTTTTGCAAAAAAGTCGGGCTTGATACTCTCAATACTAGAGATAGGAGTTGGCTCGTCATCAATAAGTACGTAATCTACAAATTCAATTGAAGCAAGATTAAAAGCTCTGAGTTCCTGTGGAATCATTGGCCTATAATTTGCCTTTGAGACGTGCCTGTCCGCCGTAACGCTGACCACCAAGGTGTCAGCTTGAATTTTTGCATACTGAAGGTGTCGAAGATGGCCCGGGTGAACTAGGTCAAAAGTACCGTGGCACATAATTACTTTTTTACTTCTTGGATACTCACCAATAATTTCTAATAGTTGATTTCGGTTTACAATTTTGCCATTATGATTTACTTGAAAGTCCTTATTCACTTCAGCTTCGCCCCAGGTACTTAAACCACTCTGACGTTTGGTTATTGATTGCATCCGCGGTCCAAACTGGAGCGTCCTTCCAATAATTCTGGTGCTCAAGAACTTTTGCAATTCCGTCACTGAAGCTTGTTTTAGTACTCCACTCTAACTGTTTCTGAATTCGATCCACCTCAGCCAGGGTTTCGAAAGGTTCACCCGGTCGATTTGGAATGTAGTGTCTTTCTCCCCCGATTAGCTCGGCTAGGTAGTTAACGCTATGGCTTAACCCCGACCCTAAGTTCATTATCGGCTCTTGAAGCCCTTCGGCAAAAGCAGCTTTTACAAACGCATCTGCCACGTCCTGAACATATACAAAGTCACGCCTCTGACTTCCATCCCCAACAATGGTTAGTGGAAGATTTGCCAATCTCTGTGCCATGAAGACTCCTATTACTGCTCCGTAAGCACCTGAAGTTCTTGAGCGTGGGCCGTAAGCATTAAATATTCTCAAAGAAACTGCATCTAATTTATATACCTTTCGCCAATGAATAACTGCGAGTTCACCCAAATACTTGGAGAATGCATAAGGATACTTAGTGTCAATCTGAGCGGTCTCTGGAGTAGGAGTTATAGCCTCGCCATAACATGAGGATGAAGCCGCATAAACTAACCTGCGCACACCCATTTCGCGACACGACTCCAATACTTTGATTGTGCCTGCGACATTTACGTCCATGTACTCAAGTGGAGCATTAATCGAGGGCACTATATCACCGAGCCCTGCGAAGTGAATAACGGCACTTGCGCCCTTTATTATTTTTTTTATTGAATCGATATCTCTTATATCTGCATTGAAAAAAGTTAGATTGGAATCATCTTTATGGTCGCTTAAATTTTTTAAGCTCCCTCCACTCAGGTTGTCGATGACTGAAACCTCATACCCAAGATTCAGAAGAAGATCGGTAGTATGGCTTCCTATGAAACCCGCTCCACCTGTTACAACAATTCTGTTCACTGTATTGCTAACTTCTTGAGCGTACGAACATTGTGGTAAGTGTCATCATTCATGGTATCTCCAAACTTCCCGCTTTGAAAAGCCAAAATCAACTCTTTGATTGCAAATTCTACATTTCTCTTTGGAGCAAAATTTAAATCCTTGAGAATTCTTTCACTATTTATATGGTAGGAACGTAGGTCATTCGATTCCTGGAAAGCAATTTCGATGGGGGCTCTTTCTTTGAATTCCAATTCAACGATATTCTTCACTAACTTTGCAATTTCTAGAATTGATAAGTTCTCCGCTCCAACATTAAATATCTTCTTTTGTATTTTTTCTTTGGGGGCGCTAATTAACTCTAACACAACATCAGCATAATCCAATATATGTAGGTTTGGCCGTAGTTGAGAGCCCCCAAATACAGTTATTTTTCCTAATGTTATGGCATGATTCACTAATATATTCACACTTAAATCAAAACGCATTCTAGGGCTATAGCCACATACTGTGGCGGGTCTAAAGGTTGTAACTATAAATTCTTCAGATGCATGATTGCTTAGAATAGGTTCACATTTTCCTTTATACTCGTTATATAGAGTTAAGGGCATAAGCGGATGGTCTTCTGTAACATCTTTAGCATTGGATACGCCATAAACTGAACTTGATGAAGCATAAATGAAACGTTTGACGCCACATGCTTTGGCTGTGACCACAAGTGGTTCAAAAGCATCTAAATTAATTGAAGTTGATAGAGCCTCATCCAGTTCAAAACTAGCGTCGTTAGATATGCAGGCCAAATGAACTACAATATCGTGTCCCTGAATACTCTTGCGTAATAATGACAAATCTCGGATGTCGCCCTCAATCAAAGCAAATTTTTGAATTTGCTTAGGAAGGTGATCCTTGCCAAAGTAACATGTGTCGTAAACTGAAACCTCGTGACCCAATTCTAGTAACTTTGGAATCAAGACTCCACCGCAGTAGCCGGCACCTCCCGTAACAAATATTCGAGACACACTTCCTCCTTCATTTCCCTTTTTTAAGGCCTCATAATGCCACAAAATTCAATATTCTGACCTCTTGGCATGATATTGTTTTCTTTCAATGTGGGAATGGAATATCCAAAAACAAACTTATATTGAATTAGGGGCTGAAAGGAGACCAAGGAGTTTTTTCACTAGCAAACTACTTCTTTAGTGCTAAGTTTTTAGAAACAGTAGAATTTTGTGAGAAGGGTTATTAATCTAAGTTTTTGAACTTTACCTAAGGGTGAAATTTGATTGGACCTCGGTACTCTTCCCTTTTGTGTTACTGTCGGCGCTTTAGAGCCAGGTGCTAAGGTAAACTACTATCGCGATGTCAATTGCTAAGAATTTATTTACAGATTTAGCTTCTCGCCATAATTCTCTCTATCGCGGAACCGGTCTCTATGCCAATTTTGAAGAAAATTTACGGGGCCAAATTGGAGAAGTACACAACTGCGCTAGCGACAGTTTTGAATTAGCTGAAGTGGGGAAGATAGTCTTTCCTTTTTTTGAAATGGGGAACCGTAACTCTTCCCATTTATTTGGCTTGGATGAACTTATTATTTTCTCCATCTACTACTCTAACAGAGACAGATATAGAAAAGTTCTGGACTTAGGAGCAAATATAGGACTTCATAGCCTTGTTTTGAAAAAGATAGGGTGTGATGTTACTTCTTACGAACCTGATTGGATCCACGCCAAACAATTTCGCAATGTTATGACTTTAAATTCGTTGAGCTACGAAAATCTTCATGAAAAGGCTGTTTCTATTGAACAAGGCTCTGCTGAATTTGTGCGCACTCTCGGAAATACCACAGGTTCACATTTGATCGGAGCTAAGAACTCCTATGGACCAGTCAACATTTTTACAGTAGAGACAGTTGACATCTTAGAAATTGCCAATAGTGACACATTTGATCTCGTAAAGATGGATGTTGAGGGTAGTGAAGCAAAACTGATAAGTCGCTTACCGATTAGTGCATTCAAAGATACTGATTTCATCCTTGAGATTGGTTCAGAACAAAGTGCCTATGAGATATTTCATAGTTTAAAGGGTAGAAATATTCAATTTTACTCACAGAAAAACGCTTGGTTAGTAGTTGATCATCTTGATCAAGTTCCTAAACATCACAGCGATGGAAGTGTATTTATTTCACAATCTGGGCCACCCTACAAGATGATTTGAATTATTCGCCTATATTTACAATATTTTTTACCATTTTTTGTTTAAGCTTTTTATGTTTACTTAAAATATTCCTATCGACTCCTATGTACATCTATTCCTACAAGAGATATAATTCTGGCAATAGCAGTATGACCAGGTACTCTTGCAAGCCTCAATCTTGACGAAATTGACTCTTGGGCAAAAATATCTTTAAAGGTATATTTGAAAGAAGTATCTGGAAAATTACTTGAATCTAATAAGTCAACAAATTCTTTTCGCACAAACAGCATGTTATAAGCTTGGCTATTTTCAATCTCATCGTTGCCATAGTATTTAAACCCCCATCCATCAAGTTGATCCATAAAACTGTCATAAGCCGACCTTCGATCAAAACTTTCGTTAACTCGATCGAATTCAACATAAATTAGACAAACTTTTGCAATAGATTTAGAATCAAGTTCAGTTAGAACACTGAAGTCAGCTCCTTGTATATCCAAGAATAAGAGAACCCGTTCAGCCTTACAGAGAAGGTCACTAACTCTTACTGTTGGAACTAACATTGACTTTGCTTCTCCGGACATGTCAATAAAAAGACTAGCATCCGTACGCCATCCTTCGCGAGATTTTTTAGCATCGTGGTGGTAACGTGCGAAAATTCTTTTATCTAAAACTGTTAAAATATCGGAAGAAGTGTTCTGTAGCTCTGTTGGGATGTTAAGTGTTGCTAGCCCTGTCTGGTTCGTCAGAGCAGCATTTATGTAGGCTAGAAAAATCTGTGAAAGTTTCGGAAAGTAATGGACATAAACATTTGGGTTAGCTTCGATGCCAATTATTTTCAAATTTGGCACGATTTTGAGTATTACTTTCCCCCAAATTCCGCTTTGAGCTCCCCCATAAATCATCAAATCGGCCTTGCAAATCTTAATAAACTCAATTAAAATATTTATTAATGGGTGTGTTTTTAGACTATACACGCGCAAAAGTGTATCGCACTCCTCTAGCATGGAGTAACTTTCGGTGGTGCTGCTCAAAATAGATAGTTGAGTAACCTAGTCGATTAGTTACCAACTTTGCCTTATTGAGCCTTAGCTCAATTCCCTATGTTCTTAGATTCCTTAGCGCAACATTCCTAGATTTTCCAAGTCTTATTTAGATTAATCTCCACCGATCTACTATACGGCGTTCCAAGTTTGATTTGCAAAACTCGCTATACAAGTTACTTTGCTCCAAAATAGCAATTGATTGTTAATTATATTTAAAAACTCCAGAATAAATACTTACGCAAAGTCGAGTACTGCCCGACTTTGAAGAAGAGTCAAAAAGAGCGTTCGCGTTAGCAAAATAATTACTCAATTGAATCTTAATTTCTACAGAGTGGCTACTTCTTGCTGACACAAAAAATTGAGAGACCGAAAGGCAAACGGACGAAGTCTTCCAAATACAAAACCGCTATCAATACTGGGTTAAAAATTCTAATAAGTTTAGATTGCTTGCTGCAGGAATCAATAGTCGCCTTTACGCTTTGATTGCGCCCAAAAAGATATGGTAGCCTCCTCAATAAGATAGCTGCTGGCACGAATATTGAGAACATAAATCTCGAACTAACAATATCAAAACCAACTTCATTTAGTGACTTCATCAAGAATTTTTTTGAGTATCTACGATGATGCCCTATCGAGGAATCATAATCCGAAAAAAGCCATTGGTGTGCAGGTACGGATACTAAAAGGCTGCCACCAGGCTTCAAAACTCTATAAATTTCCTCCAGAATTTTCTTTGGATTTTCTAAGTGCTCGAGCACGTCGAAGGCACCAACAGCAAATATCGAGCTAGAGGGAAGATTCAATGATTCTAAAGTTCCCAAATAGGTTCGGATTCCGCTCTTTGAAGTCAATGTTGCTCCATCGATTAAGGGTTCGATTCCGATTACTCCAACGTTCTTTGAGTAAAGGGGGATAGCAATGTTTCCGTCGCCTGAGCCAACTTCCCAGATGAGTTTGTGGTCATGACGTTTCATAATCCTCAGGACTTCTCTTACCCTCCAATTAACCCAAATTCCTTCAGCCTCTTGGCTGGTTTTATCACGATCATAGAACTTTTGAGGAAATGAGATTTCAGATTCTGGTACCTTTACAACATTTCTAAGCCCGAATTTATCTGGGGCTACATCGCTCCAACCAAGAGATTCTAACCGTCTTATCTCTTGGCTTACTAATTCCAAATGATTAGGCTTCATGACTCTTCAAATAGTTATCAACGAATTGATCTTATGTATTCATTATTTATTGTGTCTATTACTCGCGTTTGATCCTGAATACTAAGGTCGAAGAAAACGGGTAATCTAACGATTCGAGCTGAAAAATCTTTCGAAATAGGGCAATCAGATTTTCTATCAGAAAACCGTCGTCCTGCTATGCTGGAAGCTAAATCTTGATAGTGGATAACAGCAAGAATATTTCTTTGTTTCAGAAAATCAATAAAATAGTTTCTCTCGGCTTCAGTTGGGGCAAGTAAGGCAAATAGGTGTGAAGCTTGTTCTGTGCCTCTAAGAATTTCCCATCCGTATTTCTCTAATTTGAGAAGTGATTCTTGGTAAACTTTGATTAAGCTCAGCCTTTTAAGTTGGATTGAGCTAAATGCCTGAATCTGAGCAAATAGTAGCGCAGCATTCACTTCAGCCAAAAGGTAACTACTTCCGCGGTCCACCCAAGAGTACTTTGACACAAAGCCTTGATTAAATTTGATTCTATCGGTTCCCTTTTCTCTCATAATCTGCGCACGCTCCAAGTAACTTGCATTTGCCAATAACAAACTTCCCCCTTCGCCGCACTGAATGTTTTTAGTCGCATGAAACGAGAATGTAACAAAATCTCCTGTCACCTCACGTTGTCTCTCTCCTAGAATCTGAATCACTTTTATTGGGAGCATGCGACCTAAGTAACGATGAGAAAGACAAGATCTTAAACTTATTCGGTGAACAGGCTGAGTTTTTTTCAGATTATGTCATTATCGATAAGCGAAAATGAAAGGTCTGTAAAGCAAAGATGCTTAAATCTTTACTATTTATTTCATAGGGCCGCCCATGAGAATTGAACTCATGACCTTCGCTTTACGAGTTCTCAGACCTCCTATCCACCATTGACTCACTGCGTTCATTATCGCTCAATCCACTGACATCTTTAGAGTTGGTCGTACATGATTGTCCGCGTATATC
>Ga0169931_10003841_pt1 | contig 23657 bp, 57 predicted proteins | sample Kivu_15m_20L_FD_129675 | JGI IMG/M metagenome (GOLD analysis project Ga0169931, IMG submission 129675) | Freshwater microbial communities from Lake Kivu, Western Province, Rwanda to study Microbial Dark Matter (Phase II) - Kivu_15m_20L... | ecosystem: Environmental > Aquatic > Freshwater > Lake...
ACCTGTGGACAACTCGCATGGGCAAATCTCAACAAATGCGTCGCCCGCTCGAGCGTCGAGCGATAGTCCCGCTCGAGTCGACTGCGGCTAATCATTACGGTGGTGGAAAGGCTTGAGTCAAGGTGACTCAACATCGATGCTTGTCGGAAGATTTGGCGTATGCGATACTCGACAACATGAGGACAATCGACGACATTATCGAGCGAAACAAGAGAGCGGGACATCATTTCTTTGATGGCATCACGATGGCTTTCTTCGACAGCAAAGTCCACCCGCAGGTATTTGGCGATTACTTCGTCACCTCAGAAAACCCACATCTGCCGAGTTCGGTTCGTAAATACACGGTCAGGCGAGTGAACTGGGATAATGGTGCCGTGGATACGGTTGGTGCTTTTATGGCGCACTCAACGCTACGCGGGGCTTACCAGCACGCAGAGAAGTTGTCCGTTGCGGAAATGGTAAAGTGAGCCATTTTTACGACTTGCTCAGGTCGTCTTGGGGTTCGGCTCTTCACTCGGCTGGCTGGCTGGCTTCATCGCTCGGGAATCTCCCCTCGCTCTGCTCGCATCACGCTTCGCTACTTACCTCATCTAACCATGGGCTTGACACGCCCACAGCCCCGCGAAGGGGAGCCTTTTTACGACTTGCTCAGGTCGTCCCCGTCTCGGGCTTATCTAGGATTACGAGACCGCCATTAGGGGTGGGGAACCCCTTCACCTAGAATAGAAAGGGAGCCTTTTTGCGACTTGCTCAGGTCGGCGTGACCACTACTGATACGGCTTCCTCAGGTCACGACACCCGTATCTGTCCCACGATAACCCCCGTGGGAAGTGGGGGGAGTGGAGAGGGGAGCGACCCCTCTCCTATCAGCAACGCCGCCTTGCGCCCGAACCGAATAATCCGTGTTATGGAGTCGGCTACTGCCCCACAACACTTTCTCGGCTAGTGAGACTCGCTGTTCCATCCCGATGCGACGGACTTCGCTACCCTGTCACGACTTACAGGTCGTAACCTCATCAGGGCTGTAACCCCGTCTGAGTGGTTCTCTTACGAGGGTCACCCCTCCGCTCTGAGCCTAAAAGCCTGTTTATAGTCGCTCAGACGACTTACAACTTCTCTGTCTCCCAATACTTCGTAAGGATTTGGCTGACTTGTGCTGGGAAATCATACTCGGCGGTAATGAGTGCTGGCAGAACGCCGAGCCTGCGACCCTTGTAGTCCCACCACTCCCAAGCATCACGCTTTGAGGCGAATGGACCATGGAGTCCCGTTGGTGGTTGTCGCTCGTCAGCAAAGAAGTACCCCTTGCGAGTCACTCCTCCTCCCCCTTCCAGAGTTCCTCGTCGGACAGCAGAGCCGTTGCCTGCTCAATGGCATCGGTCAGCCTGTGCTGAACGCAGTCAAGCCAGCCAAAGTCGCCAACACTCTGGTCATCGGCATACAGGTCAAACCAAGAGTTATTGACCCACTCCAACCGACCTGACTCCGATGCCTCAAAGATGTCCGCATCGTTGTTGATGCCGAGACCGGAAAACCCGTCGCAGTAGCGAACGACAACAACGTCGCCGTCCTGCTCAATGTGGACTCGCATCTCCCCGTCGGCGTAGACGCTGATGCTTCGCTCGCCGTTGGAGACGGTCACCACCAAGTCGTGTTGCGACTGGTAGGTGTACCAAGTGGAGTCCTCACGCCCGTCCGAACGCTCGTCGGGCTGATGCCAAGTGATGTTGATGGTGTTGTTCATACTTCCTCTGTCCCCCACTTGTTCGTAAGGATTTAGGGGGCTTGGTCAAGAGCCTGTGCCAAGATGGTCGCCTTCTGCTTCTCTGCCCAAGCGATGGCAGTCCCGAGGTGATGCCAGAGCGTCGTTGCCGACAGGTCTACCCGCAGAACATCGTCGTCGTAGTCCTGACCCGTCCACTCTGAGACGGGAATAAACCCATCGTAGTTCATGACGGCAACCTCGGGACTCCCGTCCAGCGATGCGATGGAGAATGTATCCCCGTTGGGCAGGGTGAAGTGAATGTTGTCGTGCCTCATACCTCTCCTACCACGACGACTGATAGTAGAAGTACCAGTCGTTGCTCATGGTGAGCAACTTATCAACCCTGTCTGCCGTGTAGGTCAGACCCTCTGTGTACCAGCGGTCGTAGTCCGTGCTTCCGAAGAAGAACCCCTCGGCGGTTGGCAACAGTTCGCCTGCCAGTTCGGGGTTGGCGAGAACCTTACGACAGGTATCTCGCAGTTCTTCCAACTGGTCACGGTCTACACTCACCTGCTGGCAGTCGTCGTTCCCGTCTTGGCAGTTCTGAACGAACCAGTTGTGAATGGCGTTCTGCTTGCGCCAGTAGCCCACGCACACTTCCAGCGTGATGGACGGTGGGTGTTCGTCCATGAACCCGTCCACATTGGCGAGTTCGGAAAGTGCGGAGAACAGTCGCTTCTCCTCGTCGGGTCGCCACTCGCTATTGGAGTGGTACTTCTTTGCGTGTAGGTATTGGTCAAGTCCCATAGTTCTACTGTCTCCTGTCGTGTTGTATGGATTTGCGATGGAACCCCCACCCCCGAATAGGGTCGGGGGCAGGGGAGAGGGTCACGCCCACTCTAAGAACGCCTTACACGCATCCACGAACGAGTCGGGGTGAGTGATAGCGTAGGCGAGGATGGACGGAGTGTTCAGGGTCGGGAAGCGGAACGAGTAGATTTCGCTACCGTTGTAGCCGGTAATCCCAAGTTGCGTGAACTCGCTGTCGGAGTGGAAGTGGGCGGTAAGACGCTCACCTAAGTTCACCCTGACATAGTTGGAGTCCTTGCGAAGGCGAGCGCAAGAAACGCTGTCAGCGATGGTGTTGGGGATGGTGGTGATGTTCATAACCCCTCTGTCCCATTGTCGCTCGCAAGGATTTCCACAGCCCTGTGGATAACACAAGCCCCCCTGACGTGAACACCGGAGTCAGCGGGGCTGTGTAGTTCGCTCACCCAGACAGGAGGTGAGGGGGTGAGGGGGTGAGCGAAGAATGACGCAGACTCGGGACTTCTCCCTAAGTCATACGGTGGCGGAAAGGGTTACTCGCTGGGCAGGGGAGACACACCCTTGCGGAACAGACGCTTGGAAAGCAGTCGTCCCATCTCTCGGTTGGCGAGGACAGTCGCCCGTCCCTGCTTGCGAGCCTCCTTGCGTCGTGCGTTCTTCTTGGCGAAGAAACGGCGACGCTCCTCCTTCTTTGGGTTCTTGGTCATCTTGGTCATACCTCTACTGTCTCGTTGTCGGTTGTAAGGATTTGTCGCCCGTTAGCAGATGCTGAAACCGCCACTACGCAGGGCAAACTCTGCGAACTGTCGGACATTATCAACGGAGAATGGGTAGTTGGCTTCCCACGAAAGAGACTTGCCAACCCCGTTACACCCGTTACAAGTCCCGAACGCTCGCCCAAGAATGATAGCAACATCGTCGGGTAGTTCTTCTGTGTCCATGCCCATCTCCCTGCCAACATCATCGGTACGGATGCCTGTTGCTTGGCAATAGGGGCAGTCTCGCATCGGCAACTCCGACAGGTGGCGACGGTACTCGTTCTCGTATTCCTGCGTCACGCCCTCTGCGATGTCCCGCAGTAGACGCTCGCCCAACTCCCGTGCGTCATCGGCATCTAGCCCATCGCCGTCGTTGAGGTGTCCGTTCTCCACCTTCTCGCACAGGTCGGGGTGGAGGTTGAGGCAGTAGTCCCACAGGGGATGCCACCACCACACATTGTTGCGGAAGTACGCACCCTTCTCTTCGGTCGGGTTCGTTCCGAACACATCCATTCCCATCAGAGGTCATCCTCCTCGTCCTCTTCCTTGTTGTAGTCGGCACGGAGGGTGGGGATGGAGCCTCCAAGAACCATCTCCAGCACCCACAGGACCCTTACACGGGCTTCGGTGTCGGTCACCTCGTCCACTCCGCTTCGCTCTGCGATGGTGTCCATGAGGGCGTAGTAGTCGTCCGTGATGAGTCGGTTCTCAATGCCCTTCTCCAGCATGGCGATGACCGTGCGAGCGACTTTCCGGCTCCCACTTCGGGTGAAAGCACCCCAGTCGGCATCCTCCCAGTTCTGCGTCTGGGAAGGGGTGAGTGTGGCGGTGAGTGTGGTGTTGGTGTTCATAGTTCCTCTGTCTCCGTCTCGTCCGTAAGGATTTGGGGTCACTCCTCGTCCTCGTCGTCCTCGTCGTCCTCGTCGTCCTCGTCGTCCTCGTCGTCCTCGTCGGTCACGCCCTCGGGGACTTCCACATCGGGGAAGTAGACGATGATTCCCCTGCCCATGCTGTCAAACTCGGGGGACATGAGGGCGACAGCGAGGTCGTCGTCGGAGATGAGCAGGGCAAGGCGAAAGGCATCAGCCATGTCGTCCAGCGTGATGCCCAGACACTTCTCTCCGTACATCGCCCGACCGGAATAGGGTCGCATCTCTGCTCCCAAGTCGTCAAGGTGCTGTTCCAGCAGTTCGGTCTGTTTGGTGGTGAGTGTGGTGGTCATACCCCCTCTGTCCCCTCATCCTTCATAAGGATTTCCACAGGGTGTGGATAAGCCTGTGGATAAACCTGTGGATAACAATGTTGCTCACATCTTCACCTGTGCGTGTCCACGCGGTAACGGGACTTGTGTCCGGCTAACTACATCGGTGGCGGAAAGCGATTCAGCAACTCGCTATTCCGCAGAACAGCCACTCGTTGTCGCCCATCTTGATAGCGACCGCTTCGTCCCACTTTCTATCAAACTGCTCGCACATACGCTCCCACGCCCGTCGCCCCATCTTGGTTGCGAGGAACAGGGCATCGGCACGGCTATCGGCTTCACGCTGACGCTGAGTCGCAACATACGCATCTCGGTCGCTCTCTCGCACCCAAGACGGAACCATCACCTCAACATCTTCGGGGGTGGTGAATGGGTCTTGCTCGGTCTGCTCGCTCCAATCCTTGCTCCACGACCAGCGATTGCTCTGATACCAATAGACAGCGTTCGCCAAACGGGTTTCGGCAGACACGTTTATCTTGACGGAGACAATGCCACTACGGGTGACTTCATCCCTCTCGTCGTCTCGGGTAGGCAGTTCTGCCAACGGAACAGAGAACTCAATGAATCCTGACTTCTCGGCAATCGTTCCGGTGTAGCCACGGTGTCCATTCCAGTAGTAAGCGTCGTCCACGGCTGACTTGTACGCCTCTCGCACAGTCTTGCCCGTGGCGGTGGTGAAGAAACTCGTTGCTCCCATACCCCTTCTGTCACCCCTTGCCTTCTAAGGATTTGATGAGTGCGTCACGAATGTCAGCGACCTGGGACGACGTGGCGTACGCCGACACCCACTCGTCACCAGTCCAGATGGGACGCTCGGTAATAAAGCCACCACAGTCGTCGTCCACCTCAAACGAGACAGTCCCGTCTGCGTTGAGGGTTCCAACGACGAGGAAGTAATGCTGGTTCACGGGGGCGGTCATACCGCACCTGCCTCGGTGACTCGGATGTGGTTCTCAATCCACATCTTGTAAGCGTCGGCGTGGAAGGCGATGACGGACAGTTGCTCAATCGTCAGCGGATGCGAGTCACCATCGTTCTTGCCCTTGCTGTTGAGGTGCGAGTAGACCACGCAGTTGCCCACGAGGATGCGACCGAACAGGGCGGTGGCGATGGGGTTGAGGGGCAAGCCGATGAGCAAACCCTCGTCGTGGACATAGCCCACCAACGATTCGGTGGTCACGCAGTCAAACCAACCGCCCACCTGTTCGTGGATGGTCGTGTGGTCGCCCAACGGAATAGCGGTGATGCTGTTGGGGGTGATGAGGAGTCCTTGCGGTGTCGTAGTCATACCTCTACTGTCCCCGTCTTGTTCGTAAGGATTTGAGCGTCGGATGCTCTCGGTACTGCTCGGAGAGAATGAACACACGGGACTTCGCTTCGGGCAGGGTCTTGTAGATGCCAAGCATCGTGTTGTCCCACCCGTAGGCGACCCATGCCCACGGACGAGAGAAGAAGCCGTCACGCACAGGAACGGCGTAGCCAATCTTCGTCTTTCCGACATAGCAGAACGACCGCTGGTTCATCGTCCATTGTTCACGGAAGTCGTAGAAAGAGTCCCGCAGTCCGTTCAGAGCCATGCTTCTCGCTCCCCCTTGATTTCCACGGTTGCCAGTTTGTTCATGTCCCACCCGTAGTGATGCGACAGGATGTTTGTGGCGAGGTCAATGGCGACTTCCTCCAAGGCATCAAAGTCCTTGGGGTCAATCTCAGGGGTGTCCTCAGGCTCAACCTCTACGGTCGTCACCAATGAGAAGTAGTCACCAACGAAGGTGATGTTCCAAGTTTGGATGCTCACTCGTCCTCCTCGGGGTCTGACCCCTCGTCGGTGTCCCATCCGGTGAGCCAACGCTCAACCCACTCGTCCAAGGCTCGGGCGTACTCGTCGCTTTGGATGTAGGTATCAAGTGCCGACTCCGTGATGGGCTGGTACTCGGGCAGGCAATCCCTCTGCCAAATCTCAAAGGCAGATTCGTGTTCCTCGGTGGCGAGGTACTTCTCCTCTAAGATTTCCAACGCCTCAGCGTCACGGTGTGGGTCTTGTGCGTGTAGCCATTCGTCATACTTGTAGGTAGTCATACCCCTTCTGTCTCCGTCTTGCCTGTATGGATTTGCCGTTGCTTACCCTTCTTGCCTGACTTGCGGTGACGGGCGGAGACAGGCTCCACAGCCCCGTTGGTGTGTTCACGGATGAGTTTCCGCAGGTTATGGAGGTCATTGCGTGGGTCGGCAGGCGTGAGGGCAATCATCTGCGTCCGACCTCCAAGACGAATCATTACATGGTTCTTGCCCGTGATTTTCAGCAAACCCCCAATCTCCGCAATCTGACGGAGGAGTGGTCGCACCTCTTTGTCGCAGGCTCTAATGACGCTGTGGTGATTCATTTCCCCTTCTTTGGTTTGGCATCTACTCTGAGAATTTACCGACGAGAGCCGTAACGACAATCATCAGTCCGATAACAACCAATAGATTCATGTGGTAACCCCTACGGTGGCGGAAAGCGGTGGACTCGGGACTTCTCTGTTACAGCAAAGGGGACTGAACGATGATGGGCGTTTGCTCTCCAACCCACGCACCGACACAGTTGTAGTCAATGTATTCCGTTGCGTCATCCACGGACATTCCGTCACGAAACATCAGAACCTCAACCATCTTGTTGTAGGAATACACGGCAAGAACAGGCTCGTTGATGCGTCGGGAGAAGCCAATAAAGGCATCCTCAAAGCCATCCATGAGGAGGGTGGTTTCACCCATGTCCTCCAAGTAGTTGCTTATCTGCTGTCGGGTAGGCACTTCATTCTCCTTGGTCAGGTCGTAATACGGGCTTGCGTCTATGTGGCGGAAATGCGAGTCAATCAGGTCATTCGTCGTCATTGTGCCATTCCCTGATGGCTAGTCCCCCGCCGATAACGGCACACAGGAACACGATAAGAACAAATCCATCCATGAGTGATTCTCCTCTGTCTTTATCTCCGTGGGCAACAGCCCCGTGGTCGCTGAATTGGACGAACAAATTGCGGTGTCTGTTCGGCAGGCTTCTCTTCGGGTTGTGGCTCGGGTTCACTCATCCTCCAATGTTACAACGCTATCGTGCTGACCCATAGTAGAGAGCATTGAGAAACTCAATTTCGTATTTATCCTGCTCAGAGTAGGACTGAGGCATGAAGTGATGATAAACATTCATCCTCGGATAGTTGTTGTCATCTGTCCAAAATTCTTCGTATTCGTCGTCCTCCATCTCGGAAGTGGAGCGGTCAAGGGACAGCCATTCCCCCGCATCGGCGAGATACAGGATTTTGGTCGGCGACAACTTGACGAACTGGGAGATTGCGTTGAGTTGGGTATCAAAGTCCACGAACGGGTCTGACTGGCAGTAGTCCCGCAGGCGAGCAATCAGCGTGTAGAAATCGTGTGCCCCATCGGGTCGGTGGTGGCGATTGTTCTCCACCAGCCAGCGAGTCTTTGCCATCGCCCCTAGGAGAAACCTGTATTCGTGGTTGTCTTTCTTATTTGTCATGTTGTTTCCTAGAACAAAGTCGGTGAGTCATCGGGGGAGTTCCCAAGGCAATGCTCGTGAGCAAAGACTGGCTCCTCGTCAATAATTTGGTACACGGTTTTCCTGCCAATACGAACCCACGCCCGTACACGACGCAGGGCGTATTGGGACTTGTCGTTCACCTCTTGGTGGCAAACAAAGCAAGCCATGAGGGGGGGTAGACCCATTGCTTCACGACTCACTCTTCACCCCACCCGACAGCACTTCTTTCATGTCGTCAATGCCGTTGTTGATGGTGTCCCACACGCCGTCCCACATCGCCTCAGACAAGCCCTTACGCCAAGCCCATGTGTCTTGGAACTTGTCCCACATCTCATCGGTGAAAGGCGGTGCGTCGTCGCCGTCAGCGAAGTGTCCCTCACGCCATGCGTCCTCAATGTCGTCACGGGTTACTACGGTAACGACAATGCCGTACTCCTTCTCCAAGGAATACAGGTGTGTGATGAGTTCCTTCATCTGCTCGGGCGTGAACCGCAGGGGGTTCGGCTCGGGGTCAGGTTCGTCAATCGGTTCTCTGAACATCAGACAGCGACCGGCTCGTCGTGACGGAGGCGGTCGGTCACCCGTGTCCCCAACGACTTGTCGTGGGACTTCACCTTCATCACCTTGCCAAGAGGCTTCACATACGAGTTCAGCCACTTACCCAACGAAAGGGTGGGCTGGGTGAACAGCGAGCCAAAGATGTTGGCGAGGGTGAACTGGGTGGAGAAGTAGGCGTACTCCGACCCATCTTGGAAGGCGAACAGGATGAGCCACTCGTCCTTGTCCTCATTCGGCTTGGACAGAGCGACAGCCTCCACGAACGCCGACTCATGGGCGTAGATGAAGTAGGTGTCGCCGTCCTGCTCAACGGCGATTGCTGGAAGTGTGGTTTCGGTTGTCATGTCTCTACTGTCCCCTTCTGTCTTGTAAGGATTTGTCGGTTAGTTAGCACCTTGGAGAACGATGTCGCCGTTCTCATCGGTGATGATGAAAGCCCCGCTCCCGTTGATGCTGACAAGGGAGTCCACGCACAGGTCGCCCACCGTGATTTCGGGGACTTCCTTACTCGCACCGAGGTCGTACCACATGGAGTCCACGGTGGCGTTGATGGGGAAGTCCGTGAGGGTGTTCATCATGTCCTCGGCGGTGAAGTCGTCAGGCACATCAACATCAACCGTGACGGTGAGTTCGTAGGTCTGCGTCAGATAAATACGCTTCACAGCGACCACCACGCTTCCAAAGCGTCACGGAGTCCACCCTCTCCCTCGTCACCCATGTCGGTCGCTTCGGGAGTGTCCTCCCGTGCCATGAGCGTCGTGAATGAGTCCATGCCCTTACAGGCAACGATACGCACCCGAATACGCTCGGGGTGTTCGCTCGGTCGCCCCTCATCGGAGATAGGGGAAGCCCAACCCGTCGCAACGAGAGCAACGGCAGTCAGACCAACAGGACGAGGCGTGTTTGCCAAGAGGTCGTAGGGGTCACCATCGGTTCCAAGCAGGTACACCCCATCGGGGTCGCACCCGTAGAGGCGAGCCTCAAAGTTGTAGTGGTCGTCCATGTCACGACAAACCTTGTCGTTCACGGTGTGGGCGATTGCGGTCAGGGTGGTCATTGTGCCAATCCAATCGTGTTGAGAGCGTCGTGAATGTTGTGGAAGTAGTCGCCACCACCGACACTCCACCCGTGGGGCAGAGCGGAGATGGTGCGAGTGGCGTAGTCGTGGAAGTTCTTGCCCCCACGAACGCAGACGGCGTACCACAGGTGGTAGTTGTAGCCCCCGTCCTCGCAGAGGCGGTAGTCGCCCAACTTGCGGAGGGCGATGACGGTTTCCCCGTTGGGGAGAGCCATGCCGACCGTCAGTTCGGCGGTGGCACAGTCATAGGTGGTTTCGGTGATGGTCATACCCCTTCTGTCCCCTCGTTGTTTGTAAGGATTTGCGGATACTCGCACCGCTGTCCGTTACACGAACCGTAGGACTTACAGTACGAGTGATAGTTCAGGCACTCGGGGTCACGGTCGTCATGGACGACGACGGTTTTCGAGTCCCGCTTCCCGCTTCGCTTGCCCAACTTGTAGGCGATGACCGTTGTGAACAGACCCATTACTCAAACTCCTTTGCGAGTTGGGCGAGAACTTCGTTGTCGGTATCTCGCTCACGCAACTTGCCCTCCACGAACTCCCACAGGTCACGCAACATCTCGTCGGTTTCTGCCTTGTCCTCGTCCGACATTGCGTCGTAGTAGGCACGGGCATCCGCTTCGGTTTCCTCTTGATTAGGGTAGAGAAGGTCGTTGGCGGTAAGCCACGCATCGTGAATCTCCTCCTCCGTGTAGCGAAAGCCAAAGAACTTCTCGCACTCCTTCTCAAAGTAGGAGGGGAGCCACTCCTTCGTGGCAATCCAATGCCTCGTCCGTTCGTTCGTGAAGGTTTCCCACGCCCGAAACAGGAGAACAGCGTTCTCGGCAATGTGAATGTCGGTATCGGGCTGGATGCCGTGCGATACCAGTATTCCGTTGATGGTCACTTCGCCTCCTCAAAGCGATGAAGTTGTCCACACCTGCCGCAGACATACAAGTCCTCCCAATCGCTGTCCAAGGTCGGCTCAATGATGTTGCCGTCCCTGTCGCAGGTGAAGAACCCGTCTGTCTCGGGCGTATTGCCACAGGCACACACAAAGTCCGTGCCATCAGGGTGAGTGATGATGGTGGTCATACCCCTACTGTCTCGGTCTTGTCCGTAAGGATTTGGGCTACGGATTCCACTTGTACCCCTGCGACGGGCAGTAGTAGTAAGCCGATGCTTCGGCTGATGCCAGCCACAAGTCCATCTCGGCTTGGTCGCTCGCCATCTCGGTAATCCAAGCGACAACATTGCTCTTGCCCATGCCCCGCTTCATGAAGTCGCACCAAGTCTTGGCATACTCCACGAGCGTGTCGTCGTTCACGGTCACGGGGACGATAGCCCGTTGGCGAATGAAGGTGGAATAGTCCGACAGGTTTGCCATCGGAGGTTTGGTGATGACCACCGTTTTGTCTGCCGTCTTGTTCATGCCCGTCGTTGGCAACGGAGCCATCGAGTCGGGACTCGTGGACTCAACGGCACACCCAGCAAGTGTGATGGCTGTAATCAGGGTAATCAACGCTTTCATGCGTTTTCCTTTCTCGGTTCTCTCCGTGAACATGACTCGTTCCAAATCCGCGGTTCTCTCCGTGAACATGACTCACTCGGTCAGTACGATTCGTTTCTTGGGTATGGCTCGCTCCATCGTGACGGTTCTCTCTAGCGGAGGTGGCTTATGACTTGGGCTTTGCGTCCTCAATCGCTTTGGCGTGAGCCTCGGGGATGTGGGGAATCGGAATGTAGTGGGCGTGACCGCCGTGTTCCAGCACCCACGGCTTCGGAGGCAACTTGCCGTTGTGGGCAAAGTAAGCCACCTCAAACCAATGAGAGAGGAAAATCTTGGTGGCGTAGCGACGGGCTTGTAGTTCTATGCGTCCCGCAGGCAACATTCCTCGCTCCAGCGTCGCTCGTAGGTCTTTATCACGGATGTTCTTGGATTCCAGCGTTTGCTTGGCGAGGTCGGCATAGTCCCCAGCCTCGTTCTTAGCAAGGCGACGAATCTTGTCTTGGGAATACAACTTCCCATAGAAGCAGTCATCTCGCTTGTGGAACTTCATAAACGAGTCGCCAATCTTGTAGCACAGCAACTTGAGGTCGGCGTTCCACGGTCGCTTCTCGCCCTTGTCCCACTTGGTATTGGGGTCAAGACCTGCGTATCGCCAGATTTGTCCAACAGTTTCCACCCGTGAGATGTCAATGTGGGCAAGTAGTCCCGCAGAAATGACATGACCGATTCCGTACTGCTCCATTGCCCAGCGTCCAGCCGTATGTGCCTCGGCAAACTTCTTGAGGGCAGGCTTCACGGACTCCTCTAGCACAGCCATCTGAACATGGAAGTGGTCAATGATGGAGTTGTCCTCGGGCGTGAGGGAGACTTTCTGATTGCCCATCCCAACTCGCACTTTCTGAAGGCGGTAGTAGAAGTCCACCAACGCCCTTGCTCCCGACGCATCTAGCGTCCCAGCCTTGACGAGGAGGTCTTTCTCCAATCGCTTGCTCACCTCGGGGGCGAGAAAGTCGTCAGTCTCCAATAGGAGGCTGTCGTAGTAGGAGTTGGTCACTTCACCAACTCCTCAATCGTCTTGACGGCTCCCTTTCGGCAGTCCACTCGCACGACCGGCTTGACGGTGACGACTTCCTGCTCCACTTCGGGGGCGATGAGTCCGTCCTTGACAGCCTTGTCAAAGGCATCCTTGTCCACGGTCATCTTGACGACCGAACGCAGGACGCTCGCAGGGATAAGCGACTCCAACTTCTCCAAGTCAAAGTCACGGTTCGTCACGGCGACGCACTCAACTTTGTGGTCGTCCACGAACACGACCTCAACGCCGTCAAAGGCGAAAGCGTCAATCACGGTCTGTCGGGCAGAGTCGTATGCCTTGCCAGCGTCGGTCTTTGCCTGCTTCGCACGGATGAAGGTGCGACCAGCCTGCTCGCTGGGGGTTTCGGTGATGGTGGGGGTGGTTGTGGTGGTTTCCATACTTCTACTGTCTCCTCGTTGTTTGTAAGGATTTGCCCGTTTGGGCGATTCAGGTTCTATGTCTTGTAACGCTGGGTGACCCACAAAGTGTGCGTCCCCCCGAGAAAGTTCCTCAGACCCGTGTGGGCAGGGATTATGTGGTCTAGGCATGACGGTGGTGGAAAGGAATCAGAGAACGACCCAACGGTCACCAAACTCTGCGTTTAGCCCGAGCGATGAGCCACTATCCCACTTGACGGACACCGTACCCGTGTCGTCCACGAACGAGATAACACCCTCATCCCCCTGTCGGAGTCCCGTGTACGGGTCGTTGGTGTATTGGAGTTGGATTCGCTTGCCAATCAAGGCTCGCAGGTGGTCGTAGGGTCGGGCGGTCATTCATACTCCTCGTAATCGGTGATTTCGTTACCTTGTTCGTCTTGGAAGATGAGGTCGCCTAGGTGAACCTCACCAGCAAAGTCGTCATAGCAGTAGTTCTCAATCCTGTCCATCACATCCTCAATCGTGATGGGGGCATCGGCAGACAAACGGCGAGCCCCGTCCTTGTCGTAGATGACCTCGGAGTCTCGGTCGGACTTGATTTGTTCCACAATGGTCGCCACATCATACGAAATGACTCGCATCGCATGGACTCGCTTGGGCAGGCTCATCGGTTCGCTCACACCCTCAATCGTGATTTCGTCAAAGGCGGTGAGGTCGTAGCCCATACCCTCAAGGAGGTCGTTCACCTTGTTGGTGGCTACATCAATGTCGTCCGCCTCTATGGTCAGGGTCTCTACGATGTGACCCATTGTCGCTGTCGTTGCCCACTTCATCGGTTGTTGCTTCTCCATTCGCAGTAGGCGTTGTAGGTTTCGTCGTCCTCGGGGTCAAGCCCGTTCGCTTCGCACCACTCGTCGTAAGTGGGGTCGGACTCAAAGACTCGGATGGTCATGCGTCCACCTTGTAGGTATTCGGCACAAAGTACCAAGAGTTGTCCGTGATGAACAGTTGTGCGTCGGCGAGCGTCGCAAACCGATTGGTCGTGGAGGAGGGCAGTAGTTCCACGCACCAACACAGACCATCGGTGTTCTTCATGTCAGCGTCGTAGTAGATGACGATGTGGGGAACGGCGATTTCGTCAGTCATGCGTCCTCGCTTGCGTTGATACATTCCTCGGAGATAGCCGACCACAGGTCGGAGTCGTCGTACTGCTTGTAGAACAAGTCCGCAACGCCATTCCACGCCTCCGTGGACAGTTCCAGCCCATCGGGGTCGGGGAACATCCCCTTGTGGTAGATGAGGGCAAACACTTCCTCGTCGGGGTTGAGGTCACCCAGTCGCTTGATGAGTTCGGATACCTTCATAGTTCCTCTGTCCCCAGCGAGCCTGTATGGATTTTGACCCCGTATGCCTCCATCCAGCCCTCGGGGGTGAACTCACCGCACCCATAGCGGATGGTCGGACGAGTCCCGTGTCCGCTCCATACGACATAGGGAATCTCATGCTCGTTGTCGCAGGGCGACCCAACGGCGATTCCGTAGCCAGTGGAGCCACCCATCAGACCCGTCAAGGTGTCAAAGATGATTCGGGTGGCGTAGGCAGGGTCATCCAAGCGACCCTCCTCGGCACACCTACGCAGTCCCTCTGCGAGGTAATGGCATACCCCACTACCGCTCCAATGCGTGTAGAGGTAAATCGCCGTCTCCTCGTGTGGCTGAATAATCCCAATGTTTCCTCGGTCGCCCATTACTTCCTCCCGTATGTGTTGTAGCCCCACTTGACCCCATCGGTCAGGGACACCCTGTATGTCTGCCATAGGTCATCGTCGTTCAGAATCCACGACCCAACATCGTTCAGTTCGTCGTCGGTTGCGATGTACGCACACCAACGGACGGCTTCTGCTTCCTCGCTCGTGTCGTCAGGCTCGTAGTACCCCATTCCACCCAGCAGTTCCCGTGCCTCCTCACGCAGGGCGAGGGGCGAGAATGCCATGATGTTTGGCGACAGTAGTTCGCTGACGGGCAAGCCATCTTCTTCGGCTCGCTCCACAATTTCGTGGTCGTCCAAGTGGGTTCCCGTGCCAGCGTCCTCCAAGTCCTCGTCAAACAGGGTGATGATAACGCACTCGTCGGCAGGGATAATCGTGCCTGTTCCAGCGTGAATAATCAGTTTCATGCTTCCTCTGTCTCCGTTTCACCCGTAAGGATTTCGTCGTTATCGGTCAAGCCAAGTGACGCAATGACACTGACGGACTCGTATGCGTCAGTAGGGTCGTCGCCCCACGACATACCGCCCGTAATGAGCCAGTCAGTGCCGTCAATCTTGCGAACATCGGTTTCGCGGGAGCCGTGCTTGTAGTACCCGTACACCTCGTCAATCTTGGCGGTCACGAACTCAATCGCTTCGGCGTACTCCTGTTCCTCGGTGTCCTCGTAAAAGTCCCGTGCGTGGTAGTTGGACAGGACATGAAGGAGCGTCTCGGCATCCATCGCCTTGAGTTTGGCGATTGCCTCGTCTTGCGTCTTACGCATCGGAATCATCGCAACAATGAAGTCAGCACCCATCAGTAATCATCTCCTTCGGGAGGGTCGCAGTCAAAGCAGTGACGCTCCTGCGTCACGCCAGTAAGCGTGAACACATCAAAGAGTTCACTGGTGTCGTCGTGGGTTTCTTCCCCACAGAGGTCGCAGGTCACTCGTCCTCCAAGTTGAGGGCGAGAGGCTCAATCTGCTGGAAGTGGAACAACAGCCTGTCCCAGTCCCAGTCACTCCAGTCGGGGTGGTCGCCCGTCTCGTTGGCAAAGTTCAGCAGGGCAAGGGTGTCCTGCTCGTTCCAGCCCAAGTGGAGAACCGTGTTCACCATATTGGGGGACTTGCCACGGAACATCTCGGGCAGGGGATTGGTGCTGTTGTTGTAGTTGTACTCACAGGTGAGTCGCATCTTTTCGTTCCAAGCGATGTTTCGCTCAGACAGCATCTCGGGGAACTTCGTGTTTCGGGTCATACCCCTTCTGTCCCCTCTTCCGCTGTATGGATTTGTGCCAATCGCTTCTGAGCCTCGTACTCAATGGTGTCGGAGCCGACCGCTTCCTCGTACACACCCAAGAGGTAGCAACGCTGGCACTCTTTGGCGATTCCAGCCCGAATCAGAGGGTCGTCACTCTCCACATCAAACGCAGTGTTGAGGAGAAACCACAGCCGTTGGACAGGATTCATCGTCGCCACAGTCTTTGCCACGAAAGCCTCGTGTGCTTCGTATTCGGGCGTTGATACGCATTCGCAGGGGTGTTTGCCAATCGCTTCTTTCAGCATGGTGGCGAGCGTCCGGTACTTGTGGGCTTCCTCAAACCAGTGGTTGTTCATAGTGTCCATACCCCTTCTGTCTCGTAGTCGTTTGTAAGGATTTGCGTCTTTCGGCATGCCTATCTAACGAGATGGGGGTCGGAAAGTGTGCGTCACCGTCGCCGGAGTCCCGTTTGGTATGATTTACACCTGTAACACGCAAGGAGAATGTGATGAGGAAACTAACCCCCGAGGAGCGAGCCGCCAAGAAGGCTCTCACCCATGCCCACGACGAGAACTGCCATCATGGCGTTGCCAAAGCACCCGTAGCCGAGGAAACCCCTGCTGAGGAGGCTGTTTCCGAGGAAGCGACCCCCGAGGACAAGCCCAAGAAGAAGAAGAAGGCGGAAGAAGCCACGGTGGCGGAAGAAGCATCCCCCGAGGCTTAGATTACCGGCGAGGGCAACAACCCTGCCCTCCGCAACTCCAAGTAGACCACTTCTTCGCAGTGTTCCTTCATTTCTAAGCCAACATCCATCAGGTCTCCGTGGGCTTCCCAGCGTTCGTCCTCGTCGTCAGAGTTGTACCGTTCCTCAATCGCTTTGCGTTTGTCGGCAAAGACTTCGGGCATCTCCCCGTCGCTCATTCCATACGAGGAGACTTCCTTGCCTCCGTGGAACGCCTCGCAACCCCAAAATCCCATTCCCTCTTCGTCAAAGGTGTTGGTGATGAGAAGCGTCGGGAAGATTTCGCTGATTTTACGCAGTAGTGCGGTCGGGGGCGACCAAGCGGTGTCGTAAGAGAACGACACGATTCTTCCCTCGTAAATATCAATTTCGTCGTCGTCAATGTGGGGCGACCACTTCGTTCCCCAGTTCTCAATAGACCAGTCGTACCAGTCTCTATGCCCGTACTTGGCGATATTTGCCTCGTACTGCTTCGTGAGTTCCAGATGTTCGGGGTCGTCAGTATCGGTGGAGAAGAACACTGAACGGATACGCAGTTCCTCGGGAACTGGGTGAAGGAGGGTCAGGTCGTACTTGTCCCTCCCATCCGTTGCGATTTCGTCACCGTGAACGGTGATTCCGTCCTTGACGGTGATTGCGTCCACGAACTTCGTAAGAGTCTCGTGGTCTCCGTGAATGGCTGTTGAGTTGTAGCACCAGTTAGGCATACCCCTACTGTCTCCTAGTATCTCGTAAGGATTTGACGGTCACACGCAGGGGTGGGAGCGAACCCCCACCCCAGAGCGTGTATGTGTCAGACCTTCGCCTTCGGCTTCTTGGCGACAGCCTTCTTGGCGACAGCCTTCTTGGCGACAGCCTTCTTGTTCGTGGCTCGCTTGGTGGCTCGCTGTGCCTTCTCGGTAACACGGCTCTTGATGCCAGCCTCGGTCAGCACCATGAAGTACACGGTGAAGGTTTCTCCGTCCTTGTTCTGACGAACCGACACACGGAGGTCATTCCGCTTGGAGGCGATGGAGTAGTAGTACGAGATGTACTTTGCCTCTCGGGTGTAGACCGCCCACTTGTCGGGGGTGTCGGACAGACGGGCGATGAAGGACTGAACAGCCCCGCCGTTGCGCCCACGGCTCGCAGGTGTCGGATTCTCGAACACAATGCGCTTATTCATTGCTTTCCTCTTTCTTGTTGGTGATGAGTATGTCCAAAGTGGACTTGACTTCCGAGAACTTTCGCTCTGCGTCATGCCTCAGATGAAGTGCCTTTCGTCGGGCTACCTCGTTTCTGAAAGATGGTGCGGAAACAACATCTCGGGACTTTCCTCTCGCCCCCGAGGGCGACGGCAGTAAGTTGGTAAATCGCACCCGTGAGGATGAAACCCACTTCTTGCCCTCTCCAGACTTCGGCATGATGCTGAAATCCAGTCGCCCGTAAGCCAAACGGGCAGAGACTATGGTGACGGCGACATCTAGCCCGTCAAGGCTGATAATCCCCTCTTTGTTCTTGTACGCCTCCACATCCAAAGAGCCGTCCTCTCTGCGGATGACCTTCGTTGTGTCTGCTGTTTCTAGTTCGTTATTCATGTGATTCCAATGCGTGATGTAAGCGGTCATTTGTTCGCCCGACAACCTGATGTGACGAGAGTCACACTCTAGGTTTGTCTAGCGAACATTGGTCAGCCAGCGATGTCTCGCCATTCATGCCAAGTGTGGTGAATGGTATGCGTGAGGTCTCCGTCGTTGTGGAAGTCAAGCGACAGCCCATCGCCAGTGATGCGGACGATACAAGTCAGTTGGTCTGTCCACGATGTTCCGATGAGTCCTGCGTATGTCTCCGTCAGCGTCGCAATGACCTCAATCGGCTCACTTACTCCACAGTCAAAGTCAATCTGCTTCATTCTGTGCCTCTCTCACGATGCGGTTGATGATTGTCTGAGTCCACTCTCGCAGTTCCTCCAGTATCGTCGTCGCAAATAGAACGATGTCCTCATTGTCGTCGTCAGTCCATTCGTTCACAGCGTCCACCAAGAAGTTGTGGAGTGCGGTGTATTCGGAAGCACCGATACTCTCGGGCGTTGGGAGAAGTGCGTAGAGTTCCCTGCGGTTCATGCGTCCTCCTTTAGTAAGTCAAACGCTCCCCGCTGGACAAGACCCTGAATGGCTCGTGCCTCGGTGCGACGGATGCTTTCACGGGTTTCCCCGTTGCCAAGAATCTCAGCGACCTCGCTAGGGGTTCGTGCGACGAATCCGTTGTCTACCCCGAATCGGAGCGTGAGGACTTGTCGCTCGTGCGTGTCCAGCATCTCAAGAATCTGTATGCGACGCTCCCGTGGGTACGAGGCGATGTTGATGTTGTAACTCACGCTGGCTCCTCATAGGTGTCAAAGGGTTCCAAGCCTTCCATCATCTCCTGATGGTCGGTGGTCATCTGCGAGATACGCAAGAGCAACGCCTTGATGACGAGCATCGGCTCGTTGCGTAGGCAGTCGTCGGGGTTCTCGTACTGCGAGTCAGCGACGGCAACGCCCAGAGAATAAGCGTGGTTGTAGGTGGTCACTCGCCCTCCTCAAAGTATTCGGGGTAATGCCCCTCAATGACGAACTCGGGATTGGCACACTCCATAACTCGGTAGTAGAGCGAGCCATCGTCCTCGTGGATGAACTCCATCAGGAAGATTTCATCGTCGCCAATAGCAACGGACACGAGAAACGGTTCACCGCCCTGCGTAATGGAGTTTGCTGGGATGGCAACAATCATGTCGTTTGCGTCGTGCGTGGGGTTCATTCTGTCTCCCAGTTCCCGTCGCTGTAACTAGCGACTCCGTGTTTGCTCTCGTCGTAACACTCGGCGTGATAGTTGCCGTAGTGATAGTCGCCCTTCTCGTCTATGAACTCCACACGGGTTTCGTGGTCAAGGTAAATCTGCGTATCGCACTCGTCGCAGTTGTACCCCGAACACTCGGCACAGCCCCAGCCGTCCACTTCACCAGTATCCACGGGAATACGGTTCACGAACTTGCCGATGAGCGTTCCGTCAGCACGGGTCGCACCAAAGGCGGTGGACTCTCCGCAATAGACGCAGTTGTCGGTGATGGTCATGCTCATGCTGTCCCCTTATTGCTCATAAGGATTTCAGCGTCACGAACGCACCACCCGTGGGCATACCCGTCGGCGTATCGGGTCGGACGAGAACCGTCGCCCTTGCCCCTCATCGGCTCGCCACACTCACCGCACGACTCGTCGTAGTGCCAATCGGCAGGCTCCTGAATGAACCCGATGGTGACGAAATCGCCATACTCGGTGCGACCGTCCACGGTCATCGGGTAGGCGGTCACACGGGTGGGCTGGTCGTACTGTGCGCTCCCAAGTTCGTTGGAGTCCCAGATGTTGATGTCCCACTGGTCGTTGTACGCACCCCACCAATCGCCCCCGTATTCTGACTGGGGCATGGTGTCTAGTTGCGTCTGCGCCCAAGCGAGTATCGCCTGCTTCATCTCGTCGTTCATGCCCTCTCTGTCTCCTTGTCCCCTGTAAGGATTTGTCCTCGTAGGCGACGCACGAGTTCCGATGCCTGCGAGCCACGACCGTTGTAGTCGTTGTTGGAATCAATGCCCAGCGCACCGCAGAGCCAGTAGAGGAACGAGAGGTTGTAGACACCCTCAATCTTGTCCACGGGCTTGCCGTTGGCATCAAAGATGGTGGACTTCGGGTTGGAGTAGTCCGATTCCAGCGTCCGAATGAGTCGTGCGCCTCGCAGTTCGTCCTCAGAGAAGTGCGGTGCGTAATACTCGGGGTAGAAGATGGTGTGTCCATCCCCGACGATGATTCCCTCGTTCAGGGCGTTCCGTGTGCGTTGTAGTAGGTCGGTCATAACCCTTCTGTCTCGGTGGTACTTGTAAGGATTTGGGCGGTCTGACCAGCGAAGAGTCCCGCGGGTTGGTCTGGCAAATCCTTACGAGGCAAGATGGGACAGACTCCTTGTATGATGACCGACATGACGACCCCATTGACCCACGAGGAAGCCGAACGGCGATACAAGGAAGGAATCCGCATACTGGAGGAGAAGTACGGGAGCGTGTTCCGTGCGCCCTCCGAGGAGGTTCGGGAGAACTCCGAGCGTCTACGGGCTTTCTATGTGATTCAGAAGTACGGCGGTTCCATCACTCGCCAAGTGCTGTCGCAATACATGATTCCCCCCTCCATAGCCGAAACCGTGCTGTCCGAGTGTGGGGGCGATGGCGTGACGACCGTTGAGCCGAAGGTGAGCCGAGCCGAGCAATACAAGGCGTTTGAGCAGTGGGCGTGTGACCACGACTCCGAGCAGTTTACGACCGAACAGTTGGTTGAGCAGTCGGGCTTCTCGTACCCCACGACTCTCAAGTTCATTGACGGCAGTCCGTACTTCCGCAAGGTCAAGAAGGGTCTGTACGAGTGCCGTAATGACCGTCTGCGTCGGGAACAATCCTGATAATCCCTGCGTAGGGGGCGCAAATCCTTACGAACCACGGTGCGACAGTAGGGGTATGACTATCACCACTGACTACACCAAACTTCCCGAATGCTGGCGCAAGGTTGCTAAGGCACTAGACGCAGGCATTGACCGAATCATCCTGTTCGGACCAAGCGGTACTGGCAAGACCTATGCCGGACTCAACTACGGGTTCACCCGTGGGGGTGCGCACCGCCTCGTCTGTACCGAGGACATGACCAATGCCGATGTGTGTGGGGCGTTCATGCCCAACGCAAGTGGCTCGTTCTCTTGGGTCGCCGGTTCGGCTCTCAAGGCGTGGGACGGCGACGGCATCAACGGCGGTCGCCTCGTTGCCGACGAAGTGGACAAGGCTGGGGGCGATGTTCTCGCCACCCTGCTCGCCTTCATGGACTCACCGGAGTCTGCTTCTTGGGAGAACCCCGAAACGGGTCGTATCCACCGCCCTCACAACGGCTTCTCTGTCGTGATGACCACGAACATTGAGAACATGAGGGAGTTGCCTACGGCTCTGACCGACCGATTCCCTGTGCGTATTCGTATCAACGAACCGCACCCCGACGCTCTTGCTACGCTCTCACAAGACTTGCGTGGTCTTGCGGTGCGTCTTGCCGACGCTGGGCGTGAGCGACTGTCGTTGCGAGCGTTCTACGCCTTTGACAAGTTGCGCTCGTCGCTGTCGGTTGAGGAATCTGCCGAGATTGTGTTCGGTGACCGTGCGTCGGCAATCTTGGAGGCGATTCGTATTGACTCCCTTTCGGGGAGTTCGTTGTGACCGAGACGACGCTTGCTGGCGTTCGCCCCTTGCCCGAGGCGTTGGGGCGTGACGACATTGCCCCTCGCACGGGCGAGTGGCGTGTGAATGAGTGCGCCCCTGTCCGTGGAGTACCCGTGACCTCTGTTGAGGACAGATTCATGCGTGTCCCTATGGGGAACGACAAACTGTCCGAGATTGTGCGTGTTCACGAACTCGTACACGCCAAAGTGTCGCCTAATGACCTGCGACCGTGGGTTGCCCGTGGTATTGCGAGCGACGAGATGTTGCGAGCAGTGGAGGAAATGCGAGTGAACTATCTCGCCTCCACTTTGGGGTACGACATGAACTTCATTGTGGACGGTTCGGAGACGCAATCGGGCGAGTTCCTTGCCTCCAACGGTGACTGGCGTGGGCTTGTCCTGATGACTATGGCACTCAACGGAACGGGTGGACTCAAGAAGTTTCTCACGGGCGTTCGTCGTCACAATCGTGTGTGGGGCAATGTCCTCAATGAGATTGCCAAGAAGGCGATGAAGGAGATGAAGCGTGTTCACCCCACGAAACTCGCCTCCACTAGCGTTGGGAGAAGTGGACTCCCCAGTGGGTTCACTCATACCGAACGTATTGCCGAGTGGGCAGACCGCATGGGTGGAGAAGTCCCTGATACGCCCAAGCCTGATGACGCTGGGTCTGATGGTGGCAGTGCCGAATCGGACAAGGGCGACGAGGACAAGGGCGACGAGGACAAGGGCGAGACGACCGCCAAGAAGCGTGGTCGCCCCAAGTTGGATGATGTTGATACTGGCGAAGCCTCCAAGAGGGTGCGTGACTCTGCCATTCTCAAGGACCCTGCTCCATCGTGGATGAGACTCAAGGTGGAACACTTGCCACTACCAGAAGTATTGGGCGGTGCTATTGGCAAGAAGCGTGTTGCCTCGCAAGTGGGCAAGAACCCTCGTCGCCTACACCGACTACTGACCGACCCCAACAAGCGTGTCTTTGACCGAGTGGTGCGAGGTAAGGGTGGTGTCGTCGTCATTGACGCTAGTGGCTCTATGTCTCTCTCACGCAATCAGATTCGTGAGATAGTTCTGTCTGCCCCAGGATGTACGGTTCTCACCTACACCTGCTTTGACTGGGAGTTGGACGATGACGGCGAGGCAGTGATGAACAATGCTTGGGTGCTTGCCGACAAGGGGCGTATCTGCGATGAGATGCCATTCAGTAATGGCAGTGGTAATGGGGTAGACCTTCCTGCTCTGGAGTGGGCTGTCGCTAATCGCAAGCGTTCGTCTACTCCAATCGTATGGGTAAGCGACATGGGGGTGTCGGGCATGTGGGACAGATTCCACGATGCTCTCACTCTCAAGTGTGTGGAGTATTGCCAACGCAACAACATCGTTGTTGTCCCTGATACGGAGACAGCGTGTAAGTACCTCACGGCATTAGCGAACGGCGAGCGAATCAAGGTTCGCAAGCCTTCACGATGGAGTGAGGTTGAGAGAAAGTATCTCAAGAAGTAAGTCTACTCACGACCTCACTATGGTGATGGTCATACACAAGTGAGAGTAAGTGAGTAAGGGGGGTGGTGTGCTACTGATGGCATGCCACTCCCCTATTTGTATGTGCCTATGTATGTGTCTGTGTATGTGTGTGTGTGAGTGTGTGAGTGGTGTGTATGTATGTGTGTGTATGTATGTGTATGTGTGTGGAGAGTAGAGGGGTAGTAGGTAGTGATACCCGTGGGTTACCCGTGGCACTTGCGAGCCTTCTTTATGTAGGCGACGAAGGGGTAGGGGGGGTGGGGGTAGGGGAGTAGTTAGACAGGGGGTATGGGGTGAGGGGTATGTATGTATGTACCCGTAGGTTACCCGTGGCACTTGCGAGCGAACGACGATGACGACGAACCTCACTGACCTACCTCAACGGACATAGGTGAAGGGTGACGACTCTTGTAATGCGATGGCGATGACCATTCGTCTGACAATGACGATGGCGA